>TARA_R110000751_G_scaffold95381_5_pt1 | contig 40685 bp, 38 predicted proteins | sample TARA_R110000751 | Tara Oceans TARA_R110000751 (sample SAMEA4398001) | marine metagenome | biome: Polar Biome; feature: [MES] marine water layer (ENVO:01000295) within the mesopelagic zone...; material: water (ENVO:00002006), including particulate matter (ENVO:01000060) such as...... | reverse complement strand
CCCCGTCGCGTGACGGCCGCAGCCGCCACGTAAGCCAGCCAGATCAGTGTGAGCCGGGTAACCTCCTCAGTCCAGATGAACGGATTGGTCATCAAATAGCGACCCGCGACCTGAAGAAGAGTCATTGCCGCCGTCGCTAACAACAGAGCGACGGCAACCACTTCCTCGACAAGACCGAGGGCCTGCAGGATCGGGCGCAAGATCACGTCCTCTGCGCCTTCAACTCACTGGGCCACATCGCGGATGCGGGCGTAAAGCTCAACGTCACCACCCCAGAGCTGGGCCAGCTGCGGCACAGCGTTTGCGGCGGCAGCCTGCCATGCCTCCAGATCGGTCGGCACAACGAAGGTCATGCCCTTTTCCTTAAGCGCTACGGTCACCGAATCCTCGCTGTCGACAAAGGCCTTGGCAATATATTCGGTACCCGCGCGAAGCGCTTCCCTCAACTTGACGCGATCCTCTTCGCTCAACCGGTTGTAGGCATCGTCACTCAACAGAATCGGCCCCGGCGCCGCGAATGACCAGGCGATCAGATTCACGTGATCGGACACTTCATGAAGCTTCTGCGCGAGGATCGTATCAAGCGGCACATCTGCACCATCGACAACGCCGGCCTGCAGCGCGGAATACATTTCGGAGAAGGCGACAGGCGTGGGCGTCGCGCCGAATGCCTGAAACACCTGCGGATAGGGAGGAATATCCGCGACGCGAATCTTCACATTGCGAATATCATCGATCGTATTGAGTGCAATTCCCTTGGTTATCACATGACGCGTACCGCGAGGGAACCAGCCCATGATATGCGCGCCTGTCGCCTCGGTAATCTTGCTCTCCCAGTCAGCGCCGATATCGCCGTAGACGACGGCCTGCCAGTGCGCGTCATTTTTGAATAGATAGGGTGCATCCAGAACGGCCAGTTCCGGCAGATGAACACTCGCGCCGCCCGGCGAAGCGAGAAGCATGTCAACGCCGCCAGTGCGGATAGAGACGTGCATGTCGCGCTCTGTTCCCAGTTGAGAAGACGGAAAGACCTCCAGCTTGACTTTGCCATTGGTCGACTCGGCCAGCTTCTCGGCTGCGAGTTCCATACCCTTGTGGAATTGGTGCGTGGGGGAAAGGACGTGGCCAAGTTTCAGCGTGACATCCTGCGCGCTGGCTGTTCCAGCAAATCCGATCATTGCCGCCGTAAAGGCGGTCACAAGCTTCAAGTTCATATCTTCCTCCCTTGTTGAATAATTCTTATAATTTATATTTTATAAAATCGTTGTCAACCGGGATTTGCGATAATGCTCCAGAAGGCATTCTTTCATTGATTTGAGCCATTTGACGGCAAACAGCACAAGGACCGTAGCGATCGACCAGCTGAGGTTCTGAAACGCTCACGGATGAACTGACCTGCAGGTTGGGCACCTATGAAAAGCCTTCAAACGAAATGCCCCACCGTCAGCCATCAGATCGGAAACAAGACCCCAGTTCCTTTGCAGTTCTGCCACGAATGATGCTGCGCCCTGCCCTCGGGAAATCGCCACAAAGCAGATGGTGCTGGCGCTATTGTGATTGTTGATATGATGCTATGCCAGGATTGTTGACCATGAATGCCCCATGAATTCTGCCCGACGTGGCTTGACACCGCCGCCCGTCAGGGCCATCTGCAAACCAACTCCTCACATCGGTCAACTCCATGCAAACACTCAAAAAGCTGCTTGAAAGCCAAAGATTCGAATGGTTCATCACGATTATCATCGTGGTCAATGCCATCACGCTCGGCCTGGAAACCATTCCGGCGGCCGTGGTCCATTTCGGCGGTTTTCTCAATTTTGTCGACAAACTGATCCTTGCCGTCTTCGTCGTTGAACTGCTGGGGCGGTTTGCCGTTTACCGGCAGAGGTTCTTCGATGACCCCTGGCGCATTTTCGACCTGGTGGTAGTGGGCATTGCCCTGTTGCCGGCAACCGGACCGCTGGCGGTCCTGCGATCGCTGCGGATATTGCGTATTCTGCGGCTGGTCAGCATGGTGCCGTCGCTGCGCCGGGTGGTCGGCGGGCTGATTTCGGCGCTGCCGGGCATGGGCTCCATCGTGCTGCTGCTGGGGCTGGTCTTCTACGTCTTTTCCGTCATGGCCACGAAGCTCTATGGCGGGGCTTTTCCCGAATGGTTCGGCACCATCCCGGCATCGGCCTATTCGCTGTTTCAGATCATGACGCTGGAAAGCTGGTCAATGGGCATCGTGCGCCCGGTGATGGAGGTCTTCCCCCTGGCCTGGGCCTTCTTTGTGCCGTTTATCGTCGCTACATCCTTTACCGTGCTCAACCTGTTTATCGGTATCATCGTTTCGGCCATGCAGGCGGAACACGAGGCGGAAGCCTCCGCCGATCGGTCTGCCCTGCAAAACGAACAGGAACTTATTCTGGGTGAATTGCGTGCCCTGCGCGCCGATATTGCCGCGATGAAAGAAAGTGGCAATCGGCAATGAACCAATTTCGCCCGGGCGCGTTGTCCGCATATCCACAGGAGCTTAGAAATGTCTGACGCCAAACCTTCCGTCCTGCGATCAAAGGCGACAAGCCTGACGCACAGCGCCCTGCTGCTGGCAACACTTGCTTTCGCAACGGCGTCCCCTGTCAAGGCAGAGCAAGTGGGCGAAATCGGTGTGGACTGGCTTGGCAATGATATTGTCATCGAAGCCGTGGCCGACCCCAAGGTTGAGGGCGTCACGTGCCATATCGCCTATTTCGATCGCGGTCTGATCGACCGGCTGCAGAAGGGCGACTGGTTCGAGGATCCGTCCAACTCATCCATTGCCTGCCGGCAAACCGGACCGATCACCGTCGGTGACATCGATCTGGATGAAGACGGTGAGGAAATCTTCAAGAGCAGCCGCTCGCTCATCTGGAAAAAGCTTATCGTCAAGCGGGTCTATGACCGCAAGAACAACACGCTGATCTATCTTTCCCATTCCAGGCAGGTGCAGGACGGATCGGCGAAAATGTCGATTTCCAGCGTACCGTTGTTCGACACGTCAGTCAAAATTCCGGAATAGTCGAAGGCATCCAGCCTCCGTTTAATTCTGCCGGTTCGCCCATTCTGGCGGCTCAGGCGGCGGATCGCACAACAGTTGGTTGGCGCAACCTGCTTTCGCCATTTTCCACCAGCGCGCGATGCAACACGCAGATCGCATCGTCCTTCTGATCGGTTGCAAAGATGAACTGCACATCGACCGGACGGCCCGACTGCTGCATGGCGATGGGGTCTATTCCCTTTTCGTCGAGCGCCACTGCACCGCGAAGCCCGACCTGAACGCCTTCCAGATTGCGGCCGACAGCAGACACCAGCGCCACCTTGCGCACATGCACCCGCGCCGACGGGTAGGCTTGCGAGATTTCGTCCTCGACCCGGCGCACTGCCTTCAGCGAGGCATCGACATAATGGGTGATCGTATTGGCGTTGGAATTCTTCGAGACGATACGAACCTTGTGGCGCGTCAGCGCCTTCAGGATCGTCGCATCGTATCCCTTGACGCCCACCATGTCCTGCTCGAAAACTTCCAGCGCCAGGACGTTGAGGCCGGTCACGATTTCCACGCGCGGCTCGCCGCTCAACGCGGCGTCGATCAACGTGCCCGGATCACCGGCGTCGAAGGCGTTGGCAACGCGCAGCGGAATGCCAGCCTGGCGCAGGGTCTTGGCTGCGCGTGGATGGATCGCCTCCATGCCCAGATTCGACAATTGGTCGGCGACGTCGAAATTGGTCTGACCAATCTTGCGCACGGATGTCGCACCGACAATTCTCGGATCCGCGCTGGACAGATGGAATTCCTTGTGGATCACCGCCTCCTGCGCGACTGTAGCCGCCGCAATACGCGCAAAAGTCACCTCCGAGTAGCCGCGATCGAAAAGCCGCACAAGGCCCTCGCTGCACTGCGCGTAGCCGGTCACGATCGGCATTTCGCTTGCAAGTTCGACATCGGCCAGCGCCCGATCTATTCGTTCGTCAAGCGTCGGCTGGCTCTCGTCGCGCCAACCGGTAAGGTCAACAAACCGCGCATTCAGGCCACCCCGCTGCAGCAACAACGCTGTCGCATGCGCCGAATGGGCCTCACCAAGACCGGACAGCAATTCGCGGATCGTCATCATGTGTTCGTTGAGCTGGAAATGCCCATAAGAGCACAGCCGCTGCAGATCGATCAGGCAGCTGCGCGCGCCCTCGATTCTCTCGCGCAGGAAATCATCGGCAATTTTGCGGTCGGCTGGATGGCTGAGCAGTCGACCATGCACGGCGGCCATCTCCTCGGCCGCCTTGTCGAGCGCGTCACTCCAGCCAAGATGGCTGTCCGATGCGGCAAACAGACCGAAGGCACCCGGCGCACCGGTTTTCTTGTCCTCCAGCAGCAGGTTGGTGATGCCACCAAAGGCGGAAACGACAAACACACGGTTGTAGAGGTCTCCCGTCTCGTTTCGTTTCAGAAAAAGTGTATCGACCAGTTCGTCGGCACGGCTCATCGTCGTACCACCGATTTTCTCGACGGTGTGATTGCTCATGATGTTGTCCGGTACGCCGATAAGCCTACCGCCTTTTTTCCCGGGTAAATTCTGGTTCAGACAGTGGTCGAAGGGGGTGCGGCGTAAGAACCGTCCGCCTGATGCACCTCTTTGCCGGTCACTGGCGGATTGAAGCAACAGGCAAGCACCAACTCTTCTTTTGCCTGCAGCCTATGCCTGTCATGCTTGTCCAGAGCATACATCACGCCCGGTTTGACCTCGTGCACGTCACCCGTCGCCAGATCCTCGATCAAACCGCTGCCCGAGATGCAGTAGACGCTCTCGAAATGGTTCTTGTAGTGGAAAAAATGTTCTGAACCAGGTTCAATGATCGTGATGTGGAAGCTGAATCCCATACCATCATCGGCGAGCAGCATGCGGATCGACGTCCAGCGGGCATCCGATACCGTGCGTGCGCTGGTTTTCAGTTCATTCATGTCGCGAACAATCATGTGTCACTCCTATTCTGCTGCGATGCGGTTCGGCGAAACAGCCGCCACGACTGCGTTTTCCAGGATGTCGAGACCGGCGGCGAACTGCTTCATGGGAATTGTCAGCGGCGCCAGCACCTTGACGACCTCGTCCTCGGCACCTGAGGTTTCGATGATCAGCCCATTTCGGAAACATTCGGCGCATATCATTGCAGCGAGATCGCCCGACCCGACATCGATACCCCGCATCATGCCGCGACCCTTGAGCCTCGAGCCGGCAACATGCACCCGTATCGCATCCAGACGCTTCTCGAGATAGTGAGCCTTGTCTCGAACGACTGCGGCAAAGGCACCATCGGACCAGAATTTTTCCAGCGCGACACGCGCCGTCACGAAGGCATGATTGTTGCCACGGAAGGTTCCGTTATGTTCAGCTGGCTTCCATATGTCGTGTTCCGACCTGATCAGGAGCGCCGCAAATGGCAGACCCATTCCAGAAAGCGACTTGGCAAGCGGGATCAGGTCCGGCTTGATGCCGAAATCATCAAACGAGAAAAAACCGCCGGTGCGGCCGATACCGGCCTGAATATCATCAACAATCAACAGAGCCTCGTGTTTCTTCGCGAGCCGGGCGATACCCTGCATCCATGTCTTCGACGCGGCGTTGAGACCGCCCTCGCCCTGTACCGGTTCAACGATGAATGCCGCCGGTGCGTCGTAGCCGCTGGAAGGATTGTCGAGCAGCGTTTCGATCTGCGCCAGTGTATCGGCCTCCGGGCCAAATGCGCCCTCGTAGGGCATCCGCGCAATATCGCCGAGCCAGGCGCCGCCAGCGCCAGCACGTTTCGCTTCGTTGCCGGTCGCGCCAAGCGCGCCCAATGTCATTCCGTGAAAGCCGTTGGTGAAAGCGATAATGGTCTGCCGGCCGGTGACCTTTCGCGCCAGCTTCATCGCTGCCTCGACGGCGTTTGTGCCGGTGGGGCCGGTGAACATGATCTTGTGATCCATGCCGCGCGGTTTCAGGATCAGCCGCTCGAAGGTCTCGATGAAGGCTGCCTTCGCCTCGGTTTGCATGTCGAGGCCGTGCGCCACACCATCATGGACAATGTAGTCAATCAGTGCCGCCTTCATGTCCGGGTCGTTATGCCCGTAATTGAGAGACGAACATCCAGCCAGGAAATCGATATAAGTGCGGCCGTTGATATCAGTCAGTGTGGCGTTTTGCGCGGATGTGAATGTGACCGGGAAGCTGCGGCAATAGCTGCGGGCTTCCGATTCACGGCGATCGAAGACAGGCGAGCCTGCCGTTGTTACGGTGGTCATGAGAACCTCTGGGGATTGAATTGTGAATAAACGGCTGAATTGGCCCGTCAGGCGGCCGCGCTTTCGCGGGCACCGAAAGCGCCGACAGTCACCATGTATTCTGTGTCATGGTTGCCGCCGAAATGATCGTCGCGGATAAAATGCGCATCGTGTTCGAGTGGCGCGTCCATGCGGTCTGCGAAGGCACGGAAAAGCGCCCAGCTCGCATCGTTTTTCTTGGTGATGGTTGTTTTCAAGCGCGTGACGTCGTCGCAGCATTGGCGTGAGACGAGGTCGAGCAGCATTTTCTTGGCCACGCCCATACCGCGCGCTTTTTCAGCGACCGCTACCTGCCACACGAACAGTGTTTCAGGATCGGACGGGAGTATATAGGCTGATATCCAGCCAACAATATTGCTGTCGATCTCCGCTACAACGCAGGTTTCGGCGAAGTGATCGCATTGCAGCAGATTGCAATACATCGAATTGTCGTCGAGGGGTCCGCAACTGCGGATCAGCTGCCAGATATCCGCGCCGTCTTCCGCATTCGGACTTCGCAGTGCCAGTTTGGGTTCTTTTTTTTGCTGTTCCGTGTGGGGGATGACGTCGATCTGCATAAATTTTCTTTCCTCTTTTAGCATCTGAACAATATGGTTTGATGAGAAAGTTTCAACAGTGAATGATCAAAATTTTTCTTATATTTTAATAACCTTAATATTTTCAAAGATTTAAGAGAAATATAAACACATCAACCGTGATCCCTTGCGGAAACTTAATTCGTAATATGAAGTTTCTTTAGCGGATTCGGCTGACTCTTCATTCAGATTTCGAAGAATCAGATTGCGCTTAGGAGCGGATTCGCACATGATCACCGGATTGCAGCGTGAGAAGATGTAGATATGGAAGACCGCGCCGTTAGTTGCCTGATCGCCCTGCGCCGTGTTTTGAGCGCCGCCGATCACAATGTGCGCGCCGTGGCGAAAGTGACGGGGCTTAGCGTACAGCAGTTGATCGTCCTGCGGATCGTCGAAGACACCACCGAAATCACGCCGATGATGATCGCGCGCAGTGCAGGTGTCGCGCCGGCCACTGCGACAGCCCTTATCGAAAAACTCGCGCAGATGAACTATGTGTCACGCCGGCGCAGCGAAAGCGACCGTCGCAGATATTGGGTCTCACTGACCGAGGCCGGCAAGGCGGCATTGCATTCGGCTCCGGATCCCCTGCATCAGAAATTTTCCGAGGAATTCGCCCGCATTCCCGATTACGAGCAAGCGATGATTCTGGCGGCGCTCGAACGGGTCGCCAACATGGTCTCCATACCGGGCGAGACGCTCCCGGGTACAGATGAATCGCATGTCCTTGAGGTGTCCGAGGCCCTTGGTGCGGAGACCATAGCGCCGGCATGATAGAAGGCCGAACAGTCCCGAACGACCACGTCAGGCGTCGGCGACTCAAGCCTTCGTTGGCGGGAAACCAAAACAGTGATGGCAATTCCCGTGCGCATGACGCAGGACAACACAGAGGACAGCAGAAGCAACCCGCAAATCGGCCTTTGCCTTTTGGTTCAATCCACTACGCCCTGAAGTGCTTGGACAGCTTCAGGCCCTGCGCCTGGTAGTTGGAGCCCAGATCGCTGCCATAGAGCGCCTTGGGGCGTTGCAGCATGTGCTCATAGACCAGACGGCCGACAATCTGACCGTGATCGAGGATGAAGGGCACTTCATGGCTGCGCACTTCCAGCACGGCGCGGCTGCCCGAGCCACCGGCGGTCGAATGGCCGAAGCCGGGATCAAAAAAGCCCGCGTAGTGTACCCGGAATTCACCGACCAGAGGATCAAAAGGCGTCATCTCGGCAGCATAGAGCGGCGGCACATGCACTGCTTCCCTTGAGACCAGAATATAGAATTCATCGGGATCAAGGATGACATAGCCATTGCCACGCGTGTACATGGGCTCCCAGAAGTCCAGCACATCATGGGCGGCCTTCTTGTCGACATCAATCACCGCAGTATGGTGCTTGCCGCGATAGCCGGCCAGACCATTGGGGCCGCTTTCAAGGTCAACGGAAAGCGCAATGCCGCCACCGGAAATATTCGGCTGATCCGAGGCCACCAGCACCTGGCTTTCGTGCAATGCGGCCAGTTGCGTCTCATCCAGTCCGGCGCTGCCCTTGCGAAAGCGCACCTGCGACAGGCGCGAGCCGGTGCGCACGACGATGGGGAAGGTGCGCGGGCTGACTTCCAGAAACAGCGGCCCGTTATAGCCGGCGGGAATCTTGTCAAATTCCTGCGCATTGTCGGTCATCACGCGGGTGAAGATATCCAGCCGCCCCGTCGAACTTTTCGGATTGGCTGACGCCGAGATTTCGTCCGGCAGTTCGAGGCTTTCCAGCAGCGGCAGAATATAGACACAGCCGGTTTCCAGCACGGCGCCTGCTGACAGGTCGATCTCGTGCAATTTGAGGCGATCGAGCTTGTCTTCGACGGTGTGTTGCGGGCCCGGCAGGAAACTTGCACGCACCCGGTAGGCGCGGCTGCCCAGACGCAGGTCAAGGCTGGCCGGCTGTATCTGGTCTGCGTCCAGATCACGCGTTGCTTTCAGCCGTCCGGCCTCAAACAGCGCTGCAATGTCCACATCCGCCAGTATTCCCGCATTGCGCATCTCGTTGTCCTCAGCTGATTGTCGCCTATCAAATACAGCGCGGTGCAATTGACGCAAGGATAAGGGGGTTGTAAACAGGCCTTATCCCGTGGTGATTTGGCCGACCGGCTTGCTGCCACGTTAAAAAAGTCGCTAAAAGGTCGGGGTAAAACCGGCTTGCGACATTCGCGGCCGGTTTTTTATTGGGTGAACGAAAATGACAGACACGAAGAACAGCGCTCCCGCCAAAGACGATAATTCCACACATTGGCGCCCCGCCACGCAGATGATTCACGCCGGCATCAACCGCTCGCAGTTCGGCGAAACATCCGAAGCTCTCTATCTGACACAGGGTTTTGTCTATCCGAGCGCCGAAGTCGCTGAAGCGCGCTTCATGGGCGAAGAAGAGGGCTTCATCTATTCGCGTTACGCCAATCCGACTGTCGACATGTTTGAAAAGCGCATGTGCGCACTGGAAGGCGCCGAAGATGCAAGGGCGACCGCTTCCGGCATGGCCGCGGTGTCGTCAGCGCTGTTATGCCAGGTCAAGGCCGGCGACCATGTGGTTGCCGCCCGCGCGCTGTTCGGATCCTGCCGCTGGATCGTTGAAACCCTGATGCCGCAATATGGCGTGGAAACCACACTGATTGACGGGACCGATCTTGCCAATTGGCAGGAGGCCGTGCGCCCCAATACCAAAGTGTTCTTTCTGGAAAGCCCGACAAATCCGACTCTGGAAGTCATCGACATTGCAGGCGTCGCCGAGATTGCCAATGCCATTGGCGCAACCGTCGTTGTCGACAATGTCTTTGCAACGCCGCTGTTTCAAAAACCGCTGGAGCTTGGCGCCCATGTGGTGGTCTATTCCGCCACCAAACACATTGACGGACAGGGCCGCTGCCTTGGCGGCGTCGTTCTGTCGTCGAAGGAATGGATCGATGAAAAGCTGCATAATTATTACCGCCATACCGGACCTTCCCTGTCGCCCTTCAATGCCTGGACCTTGCTGAAAGGGCTTGAAACCCTGCCGGTGCGGGTGAAACAGCAAACAGAAAATGCCGCGAAGGTCGCTGACTACCTCGCCGGTCACAAGGCCATTGCGCGGGTCATCTATCCCGGACGCGCCGATCATCCCCAGGCCGATGTGGTTGCCAAGCAGATGTCCGGTGGCTCAACGCTTGTTGCCTTTGATATTTCAGGCGGACGCCAGGCGTCATTTGCCTTTCTGAACAAGCTGAGAATTGTGGCGATATCCAACAATCTGGGTGATGCAAAGAGCCTGATTACCCATCCGGCGACGACCACGCACAAAAACCTGGCCGAAGAAGCCCGTGCAGAACTTGGCATCTCGGATGAAATGCTGCGTCTGTCGGTTGGTCTCGAAGATGTCGATGATCTGATCGAGGATCTTGATCGCGCGTTGGCATAAATAATATCTGGCTGCATGTGTGGCAGCCGGATGGTTCAATCCTGATCAAAAACCCTGCCGGCAAGCACAATGCGTGACAGGGCCGTATAAAAACATATGGCGGCGTAGATCATGGCGATGATCGGGAAGCTGCCGGGCATGACGCAGAACAGCGACAGCACGAAAATGGTCTCCGTGCCCTCTGCCAGTCCGGGGGTAAAATAGAGCGATTTATGGCCCCGCGCGGTGCTGCGCATATCGCGCTTTTCCGCCATGACGGCATAGGCCAGGAATGTGGCGCCATTCACATAGAAGGAAAAAATCAACACGCTGCCGGTAACGCCATTTGATGCGGGATCAGCAAAAATGAAGGCCAGCGGGATCGCCCCGTAAAAAATGAAGTCAAAGACGATATCAAGATAACCGCCGAAATCGGTGATTCTCGTGGCTTTGGCAACAGCGCCATCCAGGCCATCGCAGATACGGCTTAGAAGCAGAAGCACGAGGCCGATCCAATAGGCCTGCTGCCAGATGGCAAAAGCCGCAAGAAGTCCGATAAACAGCCCCGCAAATGTAACGGAATTTGCCGTGACACCGAGGACCGCAACGCGCTTGCCGACCGCGTCCAGTATCGGGTCAATGCGTTTTCTGACGACCCCGTCGAGCATCCTTATTCCTCTCGTTGCAACGCAGTTGTTGCGCCGCTGATGATATCTGCCAAACGGGGTTGGCCTGTTCGCTGGATAACCAGATTTTCAGCGCTCCCGCAGCGCCGTATCAACCACACTGCATGCATCTTTCACAAGAGCACGTATTCTCACAATTGCGTCAGTCCTCGACAGCAGAACGCCGGCATGGAACGAAATGATGAATAATCCGGTTTCACCTTTGAGGGTGGATGATTTATACAACCTTCTTGAACAAGGGTAGGCTGGCCAAAATGTACCGGGCACAAACGCATGATATCGAAATTACGGTGGAACCGTTCTATCTGGAAAGCCAGTCGGAACCGGATGACAATCGTTTCGTCTGGGGTTACCGGGTCGTCATCGTGAACCACTCCGGCCAGAGGGTGCAATTGCGTGACCGCTACTGGCGGATCACCGATGGAATGGGCCAGGTTGATGAGGTCAGTGGCGAGGGTGTTGTCGGCGAGCAACCGGTTCTGGATCCCGGCGAGCGGTTTGAATATACCTCCGGCTGTCCGTTGGACACACCATCGGGCGTCATGGTTGGACAATACCGCATGGAGGGCACTGACGGGAAATCTTTCCTCGTTGATATTCCGGCCTTTTCCCTTGATCTTCCCAATGCGGTGAGAACGCTCAATTGAGAGGTGCAATTGACCTGCGCCCGGTTTTTCTGGTCACCGGAATTCTGATCACAACATTGGGCGTGGCCATGCTGCTGCCGGCGATCGTCGATCTGGCAGCCAACAGAGACGAATGGATCGTCTTTTTCGCCTCATCGGTGCTGACGACGCTGGTCGGACTGTCGCTTTTTGCAGCGACCCGCGGCATCCCGCGCGGTCTTTCAACCCGCCAGGCCCTGCTGATGACCGTCGTTTCATGGATCTCTCTGGTGGCCTTTGGCGCCCTGCCCTTTGCATGGTCAGGCATTGTACCAACCTATACGGATGCCTTTTTTGAATCGATGTCCGGCCTGACGACAACCGGCGCCACCGTGATTGTCGGTCTGAACGATGCGCCACCGGGCATATTGTTCTGGCGCGGCCTGCTGCAATGGCTGGGGGGCCTGGGGATCATCGTCATGGCGATTGCCGTTTTGCCGATGCTGCAGATTGGCGGCATGCAGCTGTTTCGCGCCGAAGCCTTTGACACGGCGGAAAAAATCCTGCCCCGGGCCAAACAGATATCGACCTCCATCGTCCTCGTGTTCATCGGCTTCACAATCATCTGTTGCGTTCTTTTTCTGGCTGCGGGCATGCCCATTGACGACGCGGTTGTTCACGCCATGACGACTGTCGCCACAGGTGGATTTTCCAACAAGGATCTGTCCATCGGCTATTATGACAGTGCAGCGATTGACTGGATCACCATTGTTTTCATGATCCTCGGGTCGATCCCCTTTGTACTTTATGTCCACATGTTGCAGGGCCGGATACAGAATCTCATCATGGATTCGCAGGTCCGGGTTTTCCTCAGCTTTCTGGCCATTGCGACATTGATTGCCTGGCTGATGGCCTCGCTGGGTGAACATCACGACGGGATTGATGCCCTGCGCTACGCCGCGTTCAACGTGGTGTCGATCACAACGGGCACCGGCTTTGCAACCACGGATTACAGTCTGTGGGGATCTCAGGCGACCTCCTTCTTTTTTGTCATCATGTTTGTCGGTGGCTGCGCCGGGTCGACGTCCTGCGGCATCAAGATCTTCCGGTTTCAGGTGCTGTTCGAGGCGGTCCGCCAACACATCAATCAGGTCATGTATCCGCATGCCATTTTCCGGGCAAAGTTCAACGGACGCCCAATTGATCCGAAGGTCATCGCTTCGGTGATGAGCTTCATGTTTCTTTATGTCGTCAGTTTCGGGGTCATTGCCGTGCTGCTGATCCTGACAGGCCTGGATACCACAACCGCACTATCGGGTGCCGGATCGGCCATTTCGAATGTCGGACCTGGACTCGGCACGATCATCGGCCCGGCAGGCAATTACGCCACGCTGCCCGAAATGGCCAAATGGGTCCTGGCAGCCGGGATGCTGCTCGGTCGGCTGGAACTGTTCACCATCATGGTGCTGCTGCTGCCGCGTTTCTGGCGCACATAAGGAATTTTTGCTGACGCGTTATCTTGTCGGAAAATGGCTGTGCCATTTTCCGGAAACGCTTGGTCCATGCGGCGCCGCCTCGCGATCTGCACGGTTTACTGCTGCGCTCTCATTAAGAGGGCGACTCACACCGGAGTACGCTCACCATGCCCAGACTTAAGCGGCACCGCCTCGCGATTTGCGCGGTTCACTCCTGCACCGGGTTCATGTCAGAGCCTCACGCTGGCGTGCGCTCACCTTGCCTGTTTCCGAACAGGCTGACGAAGGCATTGCGGATGTCGTAGCCTATGCCCATCAGGGCGGGGACCAGGAACAGCACCAGGAGTGTTGCCATGGCCAGTCCGAAGACGATGGTAATGGCCATCGGCATGAGGAATTGCGCCTGCAGGCTCTGCTCGAACAGCAAGGGCAGCAGGCCGCCGATGGTTGTCAGCGAGGTCAGCAGAACGGCCCGCAGGCGGTCGCGGCTTGCACCGGTTGCAGCGGCTTCCAGATTGTCCCCTTCAGCCAGCCGTTCATCCAGCCGGGAGACCAGAATGATGGAATCGTTGACGAGGATGCCGGCAAGGCCAAGCAGGCCGATGAGCGACAGGACGGTCAATTGGACACCCAGCAACCAATGGCCGAAAACCGCTCCAACGATGCCGAAGGGTATGATCAACATCACCGCCAGAGGCCGCCAGTAGCTGGCAAAGACCCAGGCAAGAATGATGTAGATGACCGAAAGGGCAACGATCAGGCCAAGTTGCAGATCGCCAAAGGCTGTCTTCTGTTCCTCGGAGCGACCGCCATATTGGTAGTCCACACCATATTGGGCCGCAATTTCGGCAATCTTGCCGCCGGCTTCCAGCTCTTCCATCACCCCGTCCGTCGTATTGACGTCGCTGTCGATATCGCCGGTAACGGATATCTTGGTCTTGCCGTCCTTGCGCGAAATGAAGGCAAAGCCCTGGCGCTCCTGCAGGGAGGCAACCTCGGTCAGGGGAACAAATTCACCAGACGGGCTCTTCAGTTCAAAATTGCGCAGAGCGCCGGTACCGCCGGTGCGCATCAATTGCGATACACGCACGGTGATCTCATCGTCACCGCTGGCAAAACGGAACGGCACCTGACCGTCAAAGGCATTGCGCAACTGGCGTCCGATACTGTCCGCCGTAAAGCCGAGAGCAGCTCCACGTGGCAGCATCTCGATGACCAGTTCCGGCTTGCCATAGGGCAAATCGTCATCCGTGCCTGAAACACCGGCTATGCCGCCCAGAACCGGAATGATCTGCGTCGCCGCCTTTTTCAGATCGGCAATCCTGTCACCGCGCAATTCGACATCAATATCGCGTCCGGGCGGTCCACCTCGCGATTGAAAGACCGAAAAGCGCGAAACACCAGCCACCTTCGGCGCGGCTCTGGTCCAGGCGCGAACGATATCAGGCGTGCGCACAGTGCGGTATTCGGAAGAGGTCAGCTGCACCTTGATGGTGGCGCTGGTTCCGCCAAAACGGCTTGCCTTGCTGAACATCACGAAGATGGCCTTGGCAAGCTCTTCGTCGCCGCCGGTCAGCTCCTTTTCGATCTGCCGGAACGCGCCTTCAATCTTTGCAACTGCCGCAAGCGCGTCCTCTTCGGGAAGCCCCGCCATGAAGGAAATATTGCCACGGATGTTTTCCGCTTCCGGCGACGGGAAAAAGACGAATTCAACCCGCTTGCCCTGGATGAGTCCAAGGACGAGAACCAGAACAAGACCGGCGGCGATGGAAACGGTGACATAGCGCCAGTTGAAGGCGAGCCTTACCAGCGCATTGAAGGGCACATCGCGAAACCAGCCGAAGCTGCGGTCAAACCAGCGGCGATATCCGCTGGTCTGATCGACAATGCCGCTTTGCTGCCGCGCCCGGGCGGATTTTTTCTTGCGCCGGAAGATGGTGGTTTCCACCAGTGTCGCCAGAAGCAGGGCCGCACCGGCCACCAGAAGCGCACGCAGCGGCGCGGCAAGAGCGTTCAACCATGCCAGCCAGCCATGCAAGAACGATCCGTCAGGCAGAAGCGCTTCCATGTGCAGATGCGGTGATGCCAGCAGGCTGGCCACGACAATCAATAGGAAGGCCAGGAAAAACTGACGCCAATAGGACCAGCGCGGGCTTGATTGCCGTTCAAGCGCATGGGCCAGATGGCCGGGCAGCACATAAAAACATTCCAGCATGCTGGCGATGATCACGGCAATCACCACCAGCGGCAAAACGCCGATGATCTGTCCGATCGTATCACTGATCAGCAGGATCGGCGCAAAGGCGGCGAGCGTGGTGCTCATGGCGGCAATGACCGGCTTCAACATCATGCCGACACCGTTTTCAGCCGCCATCATGGGCGTGTCGCCCATTTCCAGCCTTGTATTGGTGTGTTCTCCCACCACGATGGCATCGTCGACGATAATGCCAAGCATCATGATCAGGCCGAACAGGGAAATCATGTTGATCGACTGGCCGGACACAAACATGAAGCCAATGGTCGCCAGCAGTGCCACGGGGATACCGGCGGCCACCCAGAAGGCGATACGCCCGTCCAGAAAGATGAACAGGATCACCACGACCAGAACGAGGCCGCTCAGGCCGTTCCTGACCAGCAGCATGATCCGGTCGATCAGTGCATCGGAGGCCACTTCATAGGTCTTGATTTCGATATTGTGCGGCAATTGCGGATGCAGTTCTTCCAGATAGGCATCCAGAATGGCTGCGGTGCGCAATGTGTCTGCCGAGGCCGCCCGCCGGACATCGATTTCAATAGCGACATTGCCGTCGACAAACCCTCGCGTCGCGTCATCATCATAGCCCTCGCGGATGGTGGCGATATCACTGAGACGCACCTTTTCACCCGATGAGAAGGACAGGACCTCCATGTTGCCCAGCGCTTTGGGCGTCTTGGCATCGGCCAGAGCCCGCAATTGCCGCTCAACCGCACCGGAAAGACTGCCCGACGGCAGGTCACGGCTGTTGCTGGTGATGGTCGATGAAACGTCGTTGATGGTCAGGCCCAGACGGCGCAATTCCCGCTCGGGAATATCGATCTGGATTTCCTGGTCGCGCAGCGCGGTGAAATCCACCTTGTCGATGCCGCGGGCAATCAGGTCATCACGGATGCGTTTGGCCCATTCACGCTTGATCGGCTCGGGGGCGCTGCCGCCAACAGCCACACTGGCCACCCGATCAAAAAAGCTGGACCGCGATACCGTCGGCGTTTCAGCGTCAGCCGGCAGGGTGGTAACCCCCTTGACGGCCGTTTCCACTTCCGACAATGCCTTTTGCATGTCGGTGCCGTCTTCGAATTCAAGCGCGATGGAGCCGGAGCCCTCACGCGCTGTCGACGTCATCTTGTCGACGCCGTCGATATAGCGCACCTCCGGTTCGATCACGGCCAGCAGATTGGCTTCGATATCCTCGGCGCTGGCACCCGACCAGGTGACGGCAATATTGACGTTCGGCCTGTCCACGGAGGGAAAAAACTGGGTGTTGATCTTCAGCATGGAGAAGACGCCGATGAGGATCATCAGCATCATCAGAAGGTTGGCGGCATTGGGATGGCGGATGAATGTGCGCACCAGCCCGCCGGACCCGCGAATTTCACCGGCGGCGTCTTCAATCACCCTGCGCACCATCTCAGCTGCCTCCGGCAGAAGCGGGCGCCATTTTACCAGGCTTGCCGTCCGTGCCTGCAGCTGCCTCTCCCGGTTGGCGCACCACGACGCCTTCGTCCGCCTGGGTCAGATGTGTTGTCATGACGCGATCGCCCGGCTGCAAGCCATCAGCAACAATAATGTCCTCGCCGTCAAAGGCCGCAACCTTGACGGTGCGGCGGGCAAGTTTGCCCTCTTGCACAACAAACACATCAGCACCGTTGTAAAGAGCCGTCTCCGGCAGTCTGTAGGATTCGGGATAAAGCCTGTCGGGAACAACGACTTCGACGAAGGCGCCGGGACGCAATTGCACCGCTGCGCTGGTCGGATCAATCAATGCAACAAGCTCAACACCGCCACGACTGGAGGCGATCTCGGCGGCAATCCGATCGATCTGTCCGGCATATTCATAGCTGCTCAGGCCAACGACCCAAATGACCTTGATGGCACGCCCGATCAGCGGATCGGCGTCTGTTGAGATGCGGCCATATTGCGCGTCCGTCAGCGTCAAGCGCACCTCCATGGCCTTGTCGTCATATAATGTGGCCACCACATCGGCGCTGCTGACATAGCGCCCGGGTTCGGCATTCGCAGAATTGACCACACCGGCAAAAGGCGCCCGCAAGACGGTGTTTTCCAGATTGCGTTCCGCCTGCTCGACCTTCCAGCTCAGGCTGTCGATATTGGCAACCTGCTGTTCTCGCTGCGCCTCGGCGATCAGCTGGTTGTTGCGGCTCTGGCTGACCGACTGTTCGCGCTGTGACACGATCAGCCGCCGGTCTTCCACCTGTTTCTCGGTCAGGTTGCCGCTGGAAACCAGTGATTGCGCCCGCTGCAGATCGCTCTGGGCAAGCTTCAACTGCGTTTGCGCACCCAGCAATTGGTCCTTCTCGGCAACAATACGCGCCTCGATCTCGGTCAGCGAGGCCTGCGCCTTGGCCAGATTTGCCTTTGCCTCGGACAGGGCGCCGCGATAGTTGAAGGGGTCGATTTCAAGCAGAACATCACCCTTGGTAACCGGAGATCCGGCTTTCAGATCCGCATTGACCGTGATGATTTCACCATTGACCAGCGGGCGCAGTTCGACCGAACGGGCGGCCTGGACTTCACCGTAGACCTGCAGGGCGGGTCTGTTGTCCTGGGGCTGGGCAGGAAGGGTTTCCACCGTATAGATGGTTGGTCGGACCGGGCGCGGCTCGCGGACTGCCCTGGTATCGATCAGGCGGTTCATCGCGGCATAGGAGCCGACCAGCACGGCCAGCATCAACAGGGTTTGCACCACGACACGGCCACTGCGCAGGAACGGCGATTTTTTTGTTGCGTTCTGCGCGCTCGGCGCCTCGCCATTCGACACATCCGCGTTCTGCTCGTCCTTGATCGAATTCAGCATCCATGCAACTCCGGCTTGGCCCCACAGTCTCTTAATATGGTATCGGACAGAAAACGTTAAAGATGTGTCATTATTGGGAACATGGGCCGTTTTGCCTGAAAGGAAAGCTTCTGCATGCACGTTGCAGCGACGACAGGTGCAATTGTGTACGCTATTCTTTGATCTCGCCCGGATCAAAACTGTAGCTGCTGGAACAGAATTCACAATTGACCGTGATCTGCCCATCCTCAATACTTTCAGTGATCTCGTCTTCAGCGAAACCGGCAAGCACAGACTTGATCTTGTCGCGTGAGCAGGAGCAATTGTCGCGCACATCGACCGGGTCGAAGACACGCACGCCGCGCTCGTGAAAGAGCCGGAAGAGAAGCCGTTCCGAGCCGACCTGCGGATCGGCCAATTCGTCATCGGCGATGGTTCCCATCAGCATTCTGGCTTCCTGCCAGTCGTCATCTTCGTCCGGTTCGCCTTCTTCAAAATCGCCGGGAATATCGCCCCCAGGCAGATCCGTCACACGCATGCGATCAGGCGATTGCGGCAGGAATTGCAAAACGACACCCCCGGCGCGCCAATGATGTTCATGCTCGCCGTTGCTGTTGGGCACGAAAAGCTGGGCCGCTGCCAGCCGCACCTCTGTCGGAATCTGCTCGGACTGGCGGAAATAGGCCCGGGCAATCTCTTCAAGGGTTGCGCCGTCAAGCTCGACAATGCCCTGATAGCGCTGCATGTGCACGCCCTGATCAATGGTGAAGGCGAGCACGCCTTTGCCCAGCAGTTCATGCGGCTCCAGCCGGTTCTGAGCCACCGCTTCGGCAAGGGCTTCTTCATCAAAGCGGGCATAGGCGCGCATGCTGTCAGGCGACGAAAAATCGGCAACCAGCAGGTCCACGGGGCCATCGCTCTGGGTTTGGACGATGAATTTTCCGGCAAATTTGAGCGAGGTGCCGAGCAGAACCGTCAGCGTGATCGCTTCGGCCAGCAGGCGGGCGACCGGTTCGGGATAATCATGACGCCCCAATATGGCATCGAGCATCGGTCCGAGTTGCACGGCACGACCGCGCGCATCCAGCCCTTCCACTTGAAAAGGCACGACCTGATCATCACCGGCGTAGCCGATTTCTCCAAGGTTCATATTCTCTGTCATCATTCGAATTGTCTTTTCAGAGCCATCTAAAGCCGGTCGAAACACCAGGCGAGAATGCTTTTCTGTGCGTGAAGTCTGTTTTCAGCCTCGTCAAAGACCACTGATTGTGGCCCATCTATGACGTCGTCGGTCACTTCTTCGCCGCGATGGGCCGGAAGGCAATGCATGAAGAGCGCATCGGGAGCGGCCTTGGACATCAGATCGGCATTGACCTGATAGGGCTTGAAAATATTGTGGCCGCGAGCGCGCTGTTCCTGTCCCATCGACACCCAGGTATCGGTAATGACGCAATCGGAACCGGCCACCATGGCCACCGGGTCATGCGACATGGAGACCACGCCACCGTTTTCCCGGGCCCAGTCGAGATATTGCTTGGAAGGCTCGGAACCTGCCGGCACGGCGATATTCATCTGATAGCCAAAGCGGGCAGAGCCTTCAATCAGCGAATGCAGCACATTGTTGCCATCGCCTACCCAGGACAGCGTCTTGCCCTTGGCCGAGCCGCGATGCTCTTCAATGGTCATGACATCCGCCATGATCTGGCAGGGATGGGTATCGTCGGTCAGACCGTTGATGACAGGCACTGTGGCATATTTCGCCAGTTCCACCAGCCGCTCGTGATCCGTCGTGCGGATCATGACGGCATCGACATAGCGCGACAGAACCCGCGCCGTATCGGCAATGGATTCAGCATGGCCCAGCTGCATTTCCTTGCCCGACAGGAGAATTGTCTCACCGCCCAGCTGGCGCATGCCGACATCAAAGGAAACCCGGGTGCGGGTTGAAGGTTTCTCGAAGATCATCGCCAGAACCTTGCCCGCCAGGGGCTTGTCAGCGGTTCCGTTCTTTGTCGCTGTCTTGCGCAGATGCGCATGATCAAGAATGTCGCGCAGCTCATTGCCGGCAACAGCGGAAAGATCAAGGAAATGACGAGGGCCGCCATTGGATGTCATAGCAGTTTTCCTTGTGAAGGCAGAACGGTTGCAACCATGCTGCCGCGTTTCATGCCTGTTTGGCCAAATTGCCGGATACGATGGCGGCGGCGGCATCAATTTTCTCGAGTCCCATACGGGCTTCCTCGGCAGTAATGGTCAGGGGTGGCAGAAGACGGACTACATTGTCGCCTGCGGGCACGCCGAGCAGATGCTGATCGCGCATGGCCAGCTGCAATGCACTGTTGGGACATTTGCATTTAATGCCCAGCATCAGGCCGGTGCCGCGAATTTCCTCCACCACATCGGGATAACGGTCTGCAATGCTGGCAAGTCCCTGGGTAAAGATCAGTCCGACATCACGGATATTCTGCAGAAAGCCGTCTTCCAGAACGACATCCAGCACGGCATTGCCCACGGCCATGGCCAGCGGGTTGCCGCCGAAAGTCGTTCCGTGCGTCCCGGCTGTCATGCCACTGGCGGCGTCTTCGGTCGCCAGGCAGGCGCCCAGCGGAAATCCGCCGCCTATGCCCTTGGCAATGGCCATGATGTCAGGCGTAATTCCGGCCCATTCGTGGGCAAACAATTTGCCTGTCCGGCCTACACCCGTTTGCACTTCATCGAGGATCAGCAGCAGGCCGTGTTCGTCGCAAAGGGCGCGAATATCCTGCAGCCATTGTTTTGGTATCGCGCGAATGCCGCCCTCGCCCTGCAAGGGCTCAATGAGGATCGCCGCACTATTGTCATCAATCGCCGCACGCAGCGCATCAAAGTCACCAAAGGGCACCTGATCAAAGCCTGCGGCTTTCGGGCCGAAGCCTTCCAGATATTTCGCCTGCCCACCTGCAGCAATGGTTGCCAGGGTCCGTCCGTGGAAAGCACCCTCGATGGTGATGATGCCGTAGCGATCGGGCTGGCCCTTGTGGAAGTGATAGCGCCTGGCGGTCTTGATCGCGCATTCAAGCGCCTCGGCGCCGGAATTGGTGAAAAACACCCGATCGGCAAATGTTGCCTCGGTCAGACGGTCGGCAAACCGGGTCTGTTCGGGAATTTCATAGATGTTGGACAGGTGCCAAAGCTTGTCGGCCTGGTCCTTCAAGGCCGCAACCAGGTGGGGATGCGAGTGGCCAAGAGAACTGACCGCAATGCCCGTGGCGAAATCCATATAGCGATCGCCATCTTCAGTGATCAGCCAGACGCCCTCGCCGCGTTCGAAGCGAAGGGGAATGCGCATATACGTGCCAAAGAGCGACGAATGATCAGACATGGCTCTCAATCTCCCAAAGCCAAAGCGCTGGCTCCCAATGCCACAGCGCTTGCCGCGTTGTTGGACGAAACGCTGCCCCGGACTGGCCGGGTCAACCGAAAAAACAAATAGCTGCCCCGAAAGGCAGCCGCATAATTACCTTTATACTGGCCATCGCCATCAATCAACAGCCTCGAAATACGGGGCAAACGAACAGATGTTCGGTCATTTTTCCTCATTTCGAGTCAAAAATGAATGCAAGTTGGGGAAAACCCAAAAAAGGATTCCCCTTGATTCGCGGGACTCTTGTCACCGAGTCCCGCGATCACTACGTTAAGGACAAGATTTTGGACTGCATGCGGCGGACCTGACGACTCTTAAATGATCAAACAATGATCACATATTTCGGTGCCGGAATGAATTCGGCAGTCGTTGAAGGATTCGGCCATCAGCATGTTAATAGCAGAGGTGTTTGACCATGAGTTGGACTGATGAGCGCGTAGACCGGTTAACGAAACTGTGGGCAGAAGGCCTCAGTGCCAGCCAGATTGCAGCGGAACTGGGCGGAGTCACCCGCAATGCAGTGATTGGCAAGGTTCACCGGCTTTCCCTGCCGGGTCGGGCCAAATCCGGCGGCACCAGCACATCGCGCAGCAAACGGGCAGCCCCGTCTGCACGCAGCACAACCACGACATATGCTTCGCGCGCAACGACAACGACAACAACGACCCGCAGCATGCCCCGCTCCAGTGGCGCGACAGCGCTCAAGCAGGACGTTGTCACCGATGCCGTGGCCTATGTGGACACCCGCCCGGTTGACGACGTTGTCATTCCCATCTCGCGGAAGCTGCCGCTGACGGAACTGACCGAAAAAACCTGCAAATGGCCTGTCGGCGACCCGATGCAGGAGGATTTTTTCTTTTGCGGTACCGATTGCGATGAGGCAGCCCCCTATTGCAGCTACCATTCGAAACTGGCTTTTCAGCCAGCCAGCGAGCGCCGGCGCGCGCGTTGATCGAAAAGGCCATGCGTCCCGGTTGTGGCGCTTGCAAAGACACTGTTTCAAGGCGGTTCATTCGGAACCGCCTTTTTTATTGTCTTTACTGCTATGCGCATCGTCATTTCCCGCTGTCCCCCCAAGCAGGACCGGCGCCATGAATGTCAGGATCACCAACCGCCAGACATGATGGGCGGCGACAAAGGTCGGGTCGGCATGCATGATGAGGGCCATCGCCGCCATGGATTCAACGCCCCCGGGCGCAAAGGCAATCAGCACCTGTGGCAGCGGCAGGTCAACAAATTGCACAAGACACAGGGCAAAGAAGATGGTCACGGCAAAGGCGATGAGGGTCAATGTCAGGCCGGCGACAAATGCCATGCGCAGCATGGCGAATGATACACCTGAAAACCGGCTGCCGATCATCGCGCCCATGATGACGAAAGCAGGCACGGACGCCCATTGCGGGACAAGCCCCTCAACAAGGCCGGTCAAATGGGTCGATGTCGAAAGCAGCATGCCGCCCAGAAGAAGCGCCGCCGGCACTTTGAACCGCAACAGGACCAACCCCAGCAGCAGCGCCAGGGTAAAACTTGCCACCAGCACCAGCGGCTCCATGCCAAGTCCGGGCGGCGCCGGGTGAAACACATCATAGCCCATCAGGCCGACAGCGAAGGGCACCAGCAGCGTCAGCGTCAGGATCCGTGTGCTTTGAATCACGCTGATCATCGCAATATTGCCGCCCGATTGGGTTGAAAGCCCCAGAATGTAACTCAGATGCCCCGGCACGGAAGACAGGATCGCGGTCGCCCGATCCTGCTTCCACAGACGCCTGAGTGCCGTTTTGCAAAGAATGAATATCATCAGGATGCTGGCGGCCAGAAACAGGAAGCTGACCGGCCATTGGGCTGCCGTTTGATAGACGTCCGGCGTAACCCCCGTGCCCAGCGACAGGCCGATGATGACAAAACAGCCATTGCGCAGGATGATGGGTACCTGCAGGCGCACCCCGGTCAGGGACAGCAGCATCACCAGCAAGGCGGGCCCGGTCAGAGCCGGCGCCGGAAAACCAATCCATCGCGCCAGCGCAAAACCTGCGAGCCCCGCTGCAAGTGTCAGGATTGTCGTTTTGAATGTGTCGGCATTGGTTTTCATGGCTGCGCTCTAACCACATTTGCCGCAAGTGTCAGCCCCATTTCAAAGGCGATCAGGAAAATCGGCCGTTCGGCATACCAGGGCCAGATGTTGTCCTGCGGTCGATCCGCACGGAACAGGCGGACCATCCAGTCATCAAGCACCAGCGGCGGTGTCTTGTATTGGCGTGCGCGCTGATGGGCAAAGGTCGTCTTGCCAGCGCCCACCGGCCCTTCGATGATGCGAACCATCGCGCCCTGAGTAACGAACGCAAGGCATTCATGAGGAGCGCGCATTGTGGTAAGGGAAATTTATGAGCACTCCATCAATCTATCAATTTGTTGAAAACAAACTTGTCAAACACGGCGTCAAAAAGACCAAGGACGGCCTTCTCATTTTGAGCGACAAAGACCTGTTCAAATTGTTTGTCGATCTTGAACGCGCTGCGAGGGCAGCAAATTTTGATCGTGTCCAATCAGCAACCCATGCAATTGAAAACCACGTCGTTTCAATGGGAAAAAGACACTTGATGGCGTTTGTCTATATGTATATTCGATTTTCAGAGTGTTCACCCAAGCGAACAGAAGCCGACGAATATCTGGCCGACGGCAGTGTGAGAAAATCGATGGTGTTCGCGCGGGCCGTTTCAGACGAAGAGAGGCTGATTGGTCTTTGGGCCAAGGTGAAAGAAAAACAACAAGGAGAAGCGTTTCTTCGTGTCGTCTACGCTGATCCGTGACAAAGCTCTTTACCACCACCCAAGTCCGCATATACGACGCAGGTTCCCGTTTCAGGGACTTCCAACGCCCGATTATCTCCGCCCCTCACAGCCAGTCTTGGCGTTGCTGATTTTGTCCCACTTCAATAAAACAGTTGATCTGGCAACCATTCGCTGTGAATAGGGCCTTTGAAACACCTGTGAGCGGCCACGTCGGTTGGCTTTGATTTGCACGACCCTCGGAGTAGCCCATGCCCATCACCCATCTTGTCACCCATTCCGGCGGTTTTCATGCGGATGAGTTGCTGTCTTCCGTCGTGCTCACGCAGGTTTTCCCCAAGGCCGAACTGAGACGCAGCCGCGACAAGCAATGGCTTGTGCCTTCTGCTGACAAGATCATCTTTGATGTGGGCGGGTCCTATGATGCCGCAGCGCAGATTTTTGACCACCATCAGCGCCCTGGCCCGCTGCGCAGCGACGGCCAGCCGTTCAGCTCCTTCGGTTTGATCTGGGCCCATTATGGCCGGACCTATCTGGCGGCCATGGATGTGCCGGACCATGACATTGAAGACATTCATGCGGCCTTTGACACGAAGTTTGCGCTGCCGATCGATCTTCTGGACAATGGCGCGATTGAGCCCTCGGTGGCGGGGCCCTTGTCGGTGCTGTCCCTGCCTGCCCTTTTGGGAAGCCTGCAACCGGTGTTCGACGACACATCGCCAACGGCGGCCGATGATGCGTTTTTCACGGCGCTGCCCATAGCGCGCAGCTTTATCGAGGCCTTCATCCGCAACCTGGCGGCCAAGGCCCGCGCCCGGAGCATCGTGCTGGAGGCCATCGCCAAGGCAGGCGCATCGCCGATCCTCGAGCTGCCCATGGGCATGCCCTACCGTTCCGCCCTGGAACAGGCCAAGTCCGATCACCTGCTGTTCGTGGTCAATCCGCGTGGTGATGACTGGACACTCAATGGCATCAAGCTTTCGGATGACACCTTTGAGCAACGCGCCGATCTGCCCGCCGCCTGGGCAGGCCTGACGGATGAAGCTCTGGAAGAGGCAAGCGGCGTCAAAGGCGCCAAATTCTGCCACAACGCCCGCTTCATTGCCGTTGCCAATTCACGCGACGCGATCATGGAAATGGCCCAACGTGCAGTGAATGCCATTCGATAGGGACGGCTTTTTACGTACCCAGCCCTGCGATCAAGCGCACACCAGGTCACCCGCCGGTGCGGTGGCTGTTCTCCAACCCGATAGGGGCGCCAAAACGCCGGTTCTCAGCGGACCTTGACGGTCGCGAATGACACTCTATGTTTCAAGGAAAAGCCCTTTTTGCCTTTGTCTCAATCGTCTTTCCAAGGAGTTGAACCGCGATGAAAATCCGTCTCGTTTTCGCCACCGCCAGCCTGTTGGGTGCGCTGACTGCACTCGCGCATGCCGACATCACGGTTTCTTCCAAAATCGACACGGAAGGCGGCCTGCTCGGCAACATAATCGCTCTGGCGCTAGAAAAGGCCGGCCTGCCGGTCGAGCGTCGCCTGCAACTGGGCGGCACCCAGGTGGTCCGTGGGGCAATCCTGGCAAACCAGATCGACATCTATCCGGAATATACAGGCAATGCGGCTTTCTTCTTCAACGAAGCGGATCGTGACATCTGGAAGGATGCCAAGGCCGCCCATGCCCGCGCCGCAGAACTGGACAGCGAGCAGAACGACATCATCTGGCTGGACTCTGCCCCCGCCAACAATACCTGGGCCATCGCCGTAACCGGTCCTGTTGCCGAAGAGAACGGCCTTTCCACAATGTCGGAATTCGGCGCCTGGGTGGCTGGAGGTGGCGCCGTCAAGCTTGCCGCCTCGACCGAGTTCGTTTCCTCTCCGGCCGTATTGCCCGCGATGCAGACGGTTTATGGCTTTGCGCTTTCGCCCGACCAGACGGTCATCCTGTCGGGTGGTGATACGGCGGCGACAATTCAGGCCGCAGCGCGCGGCACATCAGGCGTCAACACGGCTATGGTCTATGGCACCGACGGCGGTGTCGGTGCAACCGGCCTTGTCGTGATGCTGGACGACAAGGGTGTGCAGCCGGTCTATGAACCCACGCCCATCATCCGCGCCTCGGTGCTGCAGGAATATCCGTCGATTCCGGATATACTCAACCCGATCTTCGCCGGTCTGAACATGCAAACCCTGCAGAAACTCAACGGCCGCATTCAGGTCGGTGGAGAGCCGGCCGAATCCGTGGCCCGCGACTACCTTACCCAGACCGGAATTCTGGATTGATCGGGGATTCTGGACTGATCGGGCGATGAACGCAAAAGGATCTGCCGGGGCTCTTTCTGCGCCGGGGATTCTGTTTGCCGTCCTGGGGCTGGCAGCGATGCTGGCACCCTTCATGACTCTTGCCGCCAACCGCATCGTGGCTGGCGACGACATTGTGGCCTGGCGTCTGGCTGAGCCGGGCGTTACGCTGCCCGGCCTGCTGTCCCTCGCCGCCGGACTTGCCCTTGGCCTGCTGGCCGCCTGGCCGCGGATCCGCATGGCAGGGGCAGCGCTGGGGCTGGCGGGTTTGCTCTGGTTGCTGATGGCGGGAACGCCGAACTTGCTGGCGGGAGCCGGGGAATACGCACGGGTTTCACCGGCTGCAGGGTTCTGGTGTCTGCTCGCTGTTTTCATACTGCTGATGTCAGATGCGCTTGGCAATCTTGCTCCCGGACCGCTGGCGCGCGCCGCTCTGCTCATCGCGGCACTGGCGGCGCTGACGCTTGTTTTGTGGTCCGGGGCCCTTTCGGACCTGTCGATCATGCAGGAATACGCCGGGAGAAAACCTGCCTTCATTGATGCTTTTGTACGGCATCTGGGGCTTGCCTTCGGCTCACTTGCCATTGCCGGGGTCATCGGCTTTCCGTTGGGGATCCTGTGCCACCGCCGCGCCCAACTGCGCGGTGCCATCCTGCCGGTGCTGAGCTTTTTGCAGACCATTCCATCACTTGCCATGTTCGGTCTGATGATCCCGATCCTTGGCTGGGTCGGGCAAACGGTGCCGGGGGCCCAATCCATTGGCATTGCCGGGATCGGCTTTGCACCGGCCTTTCTGGCGCTGGTGTTCTATTCGCTTTTGCCGGTGGTCGGCAACACCGTGGCCGGGCTTGCCGCTGCGCCGCCAGCAGCGATTGAGGCTGCGCGCGGCATGGGAATGACCCAGCGGCAGCGCCTGCTGCGGGTCGAACTGCCACTGGGCCTGCCGGTCATTCTGACAGGGGTGCGTATCGTGCTGGTGCAGAACATCGGCCTTGCCGTCATCGCCGGCCTGATCGGCGGAGGCGGCTTTGGTACCTTTGTCTTCCAGGGCCTCAATCAGACGGCGACCGACCTTATCCTGCTTGGTGCTTTGCCGACCGTCATGCTGGCCCTCGTGGCGGCTATCGCAATGGATATTCTCGTGGATTTGGTGCGCACGACACCGGAGGCGACCGCATGATTGAAATCGACAGGATCACCAGGCTCTATAACGGCGTACCTGCTGTGGATGGGGTGACAATGACGATCGAAACGGGCACGGTCACCGTGATTGTCGGCACCTCCGGCTCAGGCAAGACCACGCTGTTGCGCATGATCAACCGGCTGGAGGAACCCAGTTCGGGTGAGGTGCGTATCAACGGCGAATCCACCCTTGCGATCAAGCCGCATATCCTGCGGCGGCGCATCGGCTATGCCATTCAGGGCCACGGGCTGTTTCCGCACCATACGGTTGCGCGCAACATCGGCGCTGTGCCGGAATTGCTCAACTGGTCTGCCGATAAAATCAGCGCGCGGGTTGATGAATTGCTGAGGCTCTTCTCGATGGAACCTGAGACATTCCGCAACCGTTATCCCGGCGAACTGTCCGGGGGACAGCAGCAGCGTGTCGGCGTGGCGCGGGCGCTGGCGTCGCGGCCTTATCTGCTGCTGATGGACGAACCCTTCGGCGCGCTCGATCCCGTGATCAGGACCCGCGCGCAAGACGATCTGCGTCGCATCCAGAAGCAACTGGGCTCGACCATCATTCTGGTGACCCACGACATGGAGGAAGCGATCCGGCTTGCCGACCGCGTGGTGGTGATGGATTCAGGCCAGCTTGTTCAACACGGCACACCGGCCGAGATCATCACTCGGCCCGCCACGGAATTTGTCGCCGACATGGTCGGCAGGGTCGAACGCCCGCTGCGTCTTCTGTCCCTTGTGCCTGTCTCGGAACTGGTTGAAGAGGGTGCAGCCGAGGGCGAAGCGCTGCCGGTCGATGCCAGCCTGCGCGACGCGCTCTCGGCCTGTCTTTGGACCGGACGCGCTGCGGTGCCGGTGGAGCAGGACGGTGTGCTTGTCGGCCGCGTGACCTTCGAGGCCATTCGCGCCCGCGCCCGGGCCCACCCATGAGGATCGGAACCTTTCTGCGACCCGCCCTGACGCTGTTTCTGCTGGCGCTGGTTTTGCGGCCCGTATGGTTCACGCCGTTCTTCGCACCCTTTGCGCCTGCGGGCGGTCCGGTCATCTATGAACGCGCCTCTCTTCTTTCATTGTCGATCAGCCATCTGGGTCTCGTCGCGGCGGCTTCGGCAGCGGCCACGCTGGTTGCCGTGACACTGGCCATCCTGGTGACCCGTCCGGCGGGGGCAGCCTTTCTGCCGCTTTCGCGCACCATCACCAATATGGGGCAGACCTTTCCGCCCGTCGCCGTTCTGGCACTGGCCGTGCCGGCACTGGGCTTTGGCGCGGGGCCGACGCTGGTGGCGCTTTTTCTCTACGGTCTGCTGCCGATCTTCGAAAACGCCATCGTCGCCCTTTCAACCCTGCCGCCTGCCACAATGGAGGCGGCCCGAGGCATCGGACTGAATCGCTGGCAGCAATTGTTGCGGGTGGAACTGCCCCTTGCATTGCCGGTGACACTGACTGGCATTCGGCTGTCCGTCGTCATCGCCCTTGGCACCGCGACGCTCGGCTCCACCGTGGCCGCCCGAACGCTGGGCGAGGTGATCATCGCGGGTCTGTTGACCAACAACACAGCCTTTGTGCTGCAAGGCGGTCTGATCGTCGGACTGTTCGCAGTGCTTATCTACGATGCTCTGGTGCAACTCGAAGCCCGTCTCGTCCGGCGCACCGGCGGCTAGAACACGTCCGGCATTCGTTGGCCAGACGGGCGAAAAACCTCAGACGGCCAGAAACTGCCGCACGATATCGCGGGCGATTCTTTGCGGCCGGCGGGTATTGGCATCGATGCAACACCAGGAACTCTGCACTTTGGCTGCGATATCGTCACCGCGCCTGAAGTTGGTTGAAAATGAAGCCCGAGACCCGCGTGTCCCGGTCGCCGTGACCAGGGCATCCACCTGGTCATTCAGCAAAAGCGGCATGCGGTAGACGATCTCATGCTTGAGCGCCACCCAGAGAAGCCCTTGCTGTGCATCAGCCGAAGAGATCTGCTGCCAGTAATGGACAACTGCTTCCTGCACCCAGCGCAGATAAACGGCATTGTTGACGTGGTCCATGTCGTCGATATCGCCGGGCGTGATCTCTATCCGGTGCAGGAATGTCGGTGTCTGTGTCAGGGTCATGATGGTCAAATGGGGCTGCAGGTGGCGCGATACAATGCGCATCTGCATGGCTGGAGGCGTTGACTGGCGAACTGATGACATGAATGCAGCCGATTGTCTGCAAATCAATTGTTCTGCGCGAACAAGCGTCAGCAGCCCCTCCCCGTCATCAACAGGCCTGCCCTCGCGACCACAGCCAAGACCCGCAGCGCTCAATCCTTTGCAGGCTTCAGGTCCTGTTCGGCTGCCCCGGCGTTGGAGCGATCCGAGTTCAGCTCAGCCTGATTGGCAGCCAGAGCGGCGGTTTCGGGTGTCGACATGCGCGCCATCGGCGCGGCCTGAAAGCTGCCCTTGTCGGCCTGCGCCACAGCCGGAGCATAGCGCAGGCGCACCATTGCGTAGAGAATCAGCACGATATGGGCAGAGCCGGTGATCATGAACAGGCTGGGCGTGCCAAAGCCGGTCATCGTCAAACCGGCGACGGTTGGGCCGACAATCGAGCCAATCCCGTAGACCAGCAGAAGCCCGCCACTCACCTGAATATAGGTGCCGGGTTCCGCATGGTCATTCGCATGGGCGACGATGACCGGATACATGGCAAAAACCGTGGCGCCGAAAAGGCCGGCCAGGGACAGGATGATCAACGGATTGACAAAGCCGCCAAAGACGAACAGCCCGTCGGCAGTCAATGCGAAGACGGCAATCGCAATCAGCACAAGCCGGCGGTCCAGCTTGTCGGAGGCGATGCCCACGGGGATTTGCGACAGGGCGCCGGCCAGAATGGGGATACTGGCAAAAAGGGCGATGTCACTGAGCTCCAGCCCAATGCGCGCTGCATAGACGGCCGCCAGGGTTCCGAAAGCCGCATTGGAAATGCCGACCATCGCCACGGCGACAAAGGCAATGGGAGAATTATCCCACAGGCCCCGCAGATTCAGCGATACGCTGGTCAGGGGCTTTGGCGTGGAGGTGGCGGACATGGCTGTCGGCAGCAACGCCAGACAGTAGACCATCGCTGCAACAACAAAGAAGAGATAGCCGCTGGCGTCGCCGAGAGTCAGAACCATCTGCCCCGCAGTGGTCGCGGCCAGATTGACCATCGTATAGATGCCGAAGACGCGGCCGCGCGAGGCGGCATCGGTGCGTTCATTGAGCCAGCTTTCGACAATCATGGCGGCCCCGGCAAAACAAAATCCCGACAAGGCCCGCACCGGAATCCACACCCAGGGCTTGATGAAGATCAGCGACAGGAGTACGGCGATGGCCGCCAGCGCGCACATGGCGCCAAAGGCCCTGATATGGCCGACACGCGCCACAAGGGACGGGGTGCGCAGGCAACCGGCCACATAGCCGATCGCCCAACCGGTTCCCAGGAGACCCAGCGAAGCAGCCGTAAAGCCCTCGGCTTCACCTCTGATCGGCAGGATCAGGCTGTTGACGCCACCGGCAAACAGCAAAAACGCCGATCCCATCAAAAGTGCAGCAAGCGGCAAAACACTCTTCATCATGGTTTTAAAATTCTTTCGTCCTGGGGACCCGATATCCGGCGATCCCCCACTGTGGAGAATGCGTCCGTGTGTGTTGCGCTGCCCAACCCTCTCCCGCGGGGCGTTGAACTCTGCCGCTTCATTGAGGAGGTTCGCTGATTAGGCCCGATCAAGCCGCGCGGCATGCTTCGCTGTCGTCTCTACGCCATTGCTCCAGCCTGTTGCAAGTATGTTGGGCGGAAATGCGGCTGGGTGTCTGGACATTGGCCGCGCGGGTTGGCGTCAAAGGCCTGATCCGGGAGCGCTTCATTCACGGGCTGCTGCTGCATCGCCAGCCAGAATAGCCGGCAATTCCTGCTTCAGGAAATCAAGGAACACTTCAAACGCCGGCAACAACCCTCGGCGCGATGGCATCAAGAGGCTGATTTGCGGCAGGCCCGCTGTCCAACCCGGCAAAAGGCGCACAAGCGATCCGGCTTCCACCTCTGGTCGGCAAACGTAGGATGGCAGGGCGACAAGCCCCAGGGACAAAGCCGCCGCATTTTTAAGCGTGGACATGTCATCACTGGCAAAACGCACCCGGTACGGGACGGATGCGCTTTGCCCATCACCGTCGGTCAGCAACCATTGGTGCGTGGCCCCGGGCCGACCAAGGACCAGGGCCGGGTGATTGGCCAAGGCGGCGGGATCGTCATACAGATGCAAAGTGTCATGGTACTCAGGCGAACAAAACAGGTGCCATTCTACACGCGCCAGTCGCAGCTGGATCAAACTCGAGTCAGGCAGCGTGTCCATATGCCCGCGGATTGCCACGTCAATCCCGCCTCTGATCAAATCCTCCATCTGGTTTGAGGCCCGCTGAACCACCGTCACGCCGGGATTGTCCTGCAGGAAGCGCGGCAGGATCTGTTCGAGGCCGAATTGTGCCATTCCCACCGAACAGGAAACAGTCACGGTCCCTTCGATCCTGTTGGTTTTCCGGCGGATGGCCGTTTCGGCGATTTCAAATCGCGCCAGGGCGTCCCGGGCGAAACCAAAATACTCCTTGCCAATCACTGTCGTCGTGACGATGCGCGATGTGCGCTGCAAGAGGCGTACCCCGAGGTGATCCTCAAGCTGCCGCACGCGGCGGCTGATACGCGACTTCGGAATATTCAGTGACCGCGCGGCGGCAGAAAAGCCCCCCTTTTCAACAACCTGCACAAAATAGAACGCGTCGTTGAGGTCCATACCGATCTCCTCCTATTGTTCTATGAATAGAACGATAGGTTCTGATATTGACCGATTTTCGTTTGATTGTCTCGCCCATATATTCAATTCAGCAAAAGCGAGAGATGACATGACCACACAACATATCGACAGGCTCGCAGGCGTCCCCTGCCAAACCTATGCACAAAGTGACGGTCGCGCGATCAAGATAGGCGACGGTTTCGAGGCGCAAAGTTATCAGCACGCCGATTTCCAAGGGCTGATGGATCCGCTGATCATGGTTGATCACTTCGTCATGACGCAGCCCACCTTCGGGCCCCATGCCCATGCCGGGCTTTCGGCGGTCACACTCATGTTTGAGGACAGCAAAGGCGCATTCCGCAACCGCGATTCCCTTGGCAATGACCTCGATCTGGCGCCCGGTGATCTCTATTGGTTCAAGGCCGCGCGCGGCGCCATTCACGATGAAGCGCCCCGTCCCGATGCAAGGACCCACGCCCTGCAGGTCTTCGTCAACTTGCCAACCGACAAAAGGCATGACGTCCCGACAGCCTTCCACCTTGCGGCCAAAGACATGCCTAAGCTGCCAGGTGACCACGCGACCGCACGGCTCGTCCTTGGCGAAGGCAATGGTGTCACGGGTGCGGCAGCGCCAGACATTCCATTGACGCTGCTTGATATCAACATGCAGGCCGGCGGCCAGTTCACACACCATGGCGACAGCCACCACCACGCCTGGATCCTCGCCATCAAGGGCATCTCCACAGTGACGTGGAACGCAGGTTCTGCCGATCTGCAACCCGGCAAAGCCATCGCTTTTGCAGGTGCCACTGACATCTCATTTTCCTCGGAAGCGGGGGCACATGCCGTCCTGTTCCGGGGCCACCCCCTTCGCCAGGCTTTTGTCCAACGCGGCCCATTTGCGATGGGCAAAGTGGCCGAGCTTGACGCAGTCGAGGCTGACTATCGCGCCGGTCGCCTTGGATCCATTGACTGAATGCAACACCATTGAAAACCAAGCTGGAAAGGAAAGACCATGACCAATCTGAACAACCCGGTTCCCCTGAACCGTGACAATGCCGCCGTCGTATTTGTCGACAATCAGGTCGGCCTGATGACGGGTATCCGCGACTATTCGATCGCAGAGCTCAAACACAATATCGTCGGCCTGGCCAGGGCCGCAAAGGCCCTCGGCCTGCCGATTGTCGCAACCACCACATCGTCCCAGACATTGTGGGGCCCTGCCATTCCGGAACTGCGGGAGGCCCTGCCGGAGCAAACCTTTATCGACCGGACAACGGTCAACGCCTGGGACGATCCGCGGGTGGAAGAGGCCATTCGCGCCACCGGGCGGAGCAAACTGATCTTCGCTGGTCTTTCCCTTGAAGTCTGCGCCGCTTTTCCCGCGATGCGGGCCGTGCGTGAGGGTTTTGAAGCCTATGTCGCCGTGGATGCCAGCGGCACCTTCAACAGGACAAAGCGCGAGACCGCCTTGGTCCGTTTGACCCAGGCCGGTGTGATCGTCGCCGATGGCGCAAGCCTGATGATCGAAATCCTCGCCGACAATGCCAGCAATCAGGCAGCCGATGTCTACGGCGCCCTGGGCATGGATTGGTCGATCCTTGTCGGCCAGGTCCGTGAGAGTGCTTTGAGCCTTTCTTGATTGCAGATCGCAGGGTCAGGTGCACCTGATCCATGCCTCCGCGTCCTTTGCCGGATCGCGATGGGCTGCGACCTTGTCCTTTGAAAACAGGGTTGCCCGACACCGGGCAACCTGCCCTTGTCATCGACGGCTCTGGCAAAACAGAACGCCGATCCCACCAAGGACGCAGCAAGCAGCAGAACATTCTTCATCATGGTCTCAAGGGTCTGTCTTCAGTGTGGCCTGAGACCCGACGCCTGCCAATCTGGTGAATGCGTCCGCGTGTGCTGTATTTTCCTTGTCAGTTCACGGGACGCGATCCTGCGCCGCGAACCGTCAAAGCCGCCTTTCGCATGTCCGGGTCGGAAAGGTGCGGGCGCTGTTTGCGTCCCGCACCTGTCGTCTTTGCGGGTCGCGTCAAGCTGGTGCTTCGGCCGGCGCCACAAATGTCATGCCAACTTTCTGCGCGATGGATAACACTGTCGGAATATCCGGCTCGCTGGGTTCCGGCAGTTCGGTCTGGCCCTCGGGAAGGGGTTGTCCGATTTCGGTGAAAAACCTGTCGTGCATGTGTCCGGGCGCGTTGATGATCAAGAGGCGGGCCGGCTTGTCTCCGACAGCCTGGAACGCGTGAACGGCCCCATCCGGAATTGCGACGTGATCGCCCGGACCCGCCAGGATTTCCTTGCCATCGACCATGAAACCGATTTGCCCATCGATGACATAGAACGACTCCGTCTCGCCTGCGTGGTGGTTGGGCGGCGCACCGGCTCCGACCGGGACAAGGCATTCGACAAAGCAGAACCTGTCCATCGTCTCGGACGGAAAAGCATGGAACTTCATGAGTATGTTCAGAACGTTATAGGTACGGGGGCGATTCAGCATCTTGATCCTCCCTGGGCTGATCGTTGGAACTGATCGCAGGTTACTCGCGCCAGGTTAATCTGTTAAATCGATAGAAAATATGATAGCAATCGGTATGGCAAATTTATCCAGTTTCGATCTGAACCTTCTGCGTGTGCTCGATGCGCTGCTGATTGAGCATTCCACCGTGAGGGCCGGCGCGCGTCTGGGCCTGTCCCAGCCAGCCGTATCCGGAGCGCTGAAAAGGCTTCGCCTGTCTCTCGGCGACGAGCTGTTCTTTCGCAGCGGACAGAAGCTCGAAGCGACCGAGTTCGCCCTCTCACTCAAAGAACCGCTTCAAGACATTCTGAGCGGTGTCGAAACGCTGATTCGCACACGGGATGCGTTCGACCCCGCGACCGCAGAACACAGTTTCCGGATTTCGGGAAGCGACTTCTTTGCTGAAATGCTGCTGCCGGCATTGGCCGAGTATTTGTCAGCACATGCGCCTTTATTGCGTGTTCACCTCGTTGACCTTGTCCCAGACGACCGTGTTGGCACCCTGGCAAGCCACGACGTGGATTTTGCCTTGCTGCCTGAAACGCCTTTGCCAGACTGGGCAGAAGGCCAACCGATGTTCAACTCATCCTTCTGTGTCATCGCCAGGAAGGCGCATCCAGGGACAAACGGGCTTGCGCCAGGCGATGTCATGCCGCTCGACCTGTTCTGCGACCTGGGGCATGTCCTGTTTTCGACCGAAGGCAATCCCAAAGGCCTTGGGGACGAGGCCCTTGCGCGGATCGGGCGCGAACGCAATGTGGCAATGACCCTGCCGGTTTTCTCTGGCGTATACCGCGCCGTCGCCGGTTCGGACCTCATTGCCTTGCTTCCATCCGCGTTGGCGCATCGCATTGCCAAATCGGCAAATCTCGATGTGTTTGAGCCACCGATCGCCGTGGATCCGGCCCGCCTGATTCTGATTTGGCACCGTCGGTTTTCAAAGAGCCCGCCACACCTGTGGTTGAGACGCCGGATAATTGAGCTGTTGCACCCCTTGAATGCTTCAAGGGCGCAATGACAACAGAAAGCTCACGTGTCGATTTCGCGCGCTGAGCGGCCGTTGGATCGTTCGCAGCAAATCGTCCAGCGGGTTCCTTGAGCTGCAATTGTGGACGGCCCCTTTCGGTTTCTCAGTCCGTCTCGTCAATGCTGCGGTCGCAGCCCGCAGAGCCGACATTCGCCGATTGGTGGCGCGGCGATCACTTGAAAGTTGTTTTCAGCATGGCATGGGATGTCCAGCCACTCCGGCCTGCACCTAACGTGCGGTCGATTGTGCGGTTGCAAAAGGCAGTGAAGTTTCTAGAATCAAAAAACAGGAAAATAGAATCAAAAATAAATAGGCAACTCCTAGCAAACCGATGGTGCAACGACTATTCACTCTCGTGGCATACGCTGGTCAGGGCCTAAATCAGCATTGGGTGCGCAGAACTGCATCCAAGCAAGCCAATGAACAATAAGCTAGGTGCTGTTCCTCAAACGACTGAACGAGACAGCCGTCATTGCGAGAAAACTCGCTATGTGACTGTGAGCAAACGACGCTTCATAGTCGGGATATCGGTCGCGAAACCATCCGAGGCGGTCAGCCCCTCCTAGCGCGGCCAGGCACCATTCACGGTCCGTCTTGCGTGAGAGTTCCATGCGTAAAATTCCGTTCGCCCAATCGCGGATATCAGGGGAGCGGAGCATCATGGCCAGAAGCGTATCCGCATGCATCTCGGCGATTGTTGCGTCGGCTGTTACCTCAAGCGTGACGAGCGATATTCCCTCGCGTGTGCGAGAAATGTGCGGTGCGACGATCCCTGGCCCTTTACAAAAACCGACGCAGACGGCGCGTCCCTCGCCGTCGGAGATCATGCTGACGATCTTGCCGTCGAGAAGCATCACCTCGTTCGTCACAGCCTCGCCCTGCCGCACAAGCATACGCCCCTTTTCCACGAAGCGGGGTGTCCAGGCCGCTGCAAGTTCCGAATGCACCGTTGAAGGCAGATCCGGTCCGAGCGCGTGAATGAGGCTTGGCAGATCCAATTGTAGCTCCGGTTATCCGATGTTAATGCCGCGCGTTCTTCGACATGCGAGAGTGGATGCATCTGTTGGAGAATGCCACATGTCGTCGCAAGTTACACCCTATGTTCGCCGCGCTGCGCTATTTGGCCTTGCCGCCACTGCTGTCTATTGCGCGATGCTGTTTGGGTCACTGGCCCGTCTCGAGTCAATTTCGGGCCTTGTACCCTTCGACATGCGACCAATGGGTTATGGGCCGGATGATGCGCGAGCGTTGCTTCTTTCATTGGGCGACGCTGGCCGGGTTTACTACGGTCGCACGCAGTTGCTACTCGATACTTTCTACCCTGTGCTGATGGCGTTGACTTTGGTCAATCTGTACAGGCGGGTTGGGCGGGGTGTCGCAGCCGATGGGGCAGTCCGGATTGGAGTGACCCTGTCATGGATGGCGGCTGTCTTCGATTATTCCGAGAATGCGCTGATCGCGGCGATGCTTGTCCATTGGGACGCCTTGCCAGATTCCCTGGTGCAGGCGGCAAGTGCAGCTACAATAGCCAAATCGCTGGCGACCAGTGTCGCAGTCGCTTGGCTGGTGGGCCTCATCAGTTGGAGCGTTTGGCGGCATTGGCGTTCTGCTCACTTGACTGCTCTGGAGAACGTCTGATCGGCGTGTCAAAACACTTCGCAATGTCGCGGGCCTGGCCGCGCGCGTAGCAACATCAGAGGGCTAACAAGGGTCAGTGGTGTCCGCTTTGTCTCTTCTGCTGCTGCGCCATCCGTCGGGCCGGACTTTGGCTGCACGTGCGAAATCGCGCCGGTGGCGAAAAGGTCGTGCGCAGAGATTGCTGACTTTCATCGCACATGCCCTGGATCATTCTGCGGCGACAGTCTTCACATAGCGTGTGGGAGAATGGCCGACGTGGCGGGTAAAGGCGGTGCTGAACGCGCTGGTTGAGCCATAGCCAATGTTGCTGGAGATGTCCGCAATATTGCGTTCACCCGCGCGCAACATGTGCTTGGCAAGCGTCATGCGCCAGTTCAGCAGATAGCCCATCGGCGGCACGCCGACGATCCTGTTGAACCGCGTAAAGAAGGCAGAGCGCGACAATCCCGCCTCGCGCGCCAGGTCAGGCACCGTCCAAAGATGGTCCGGCGCGGTATGCATGGCGCGCAATGCCGGGCCGATACGGGCATCGGCCAGACCGCGCAGCAGACCGGATGTCGCCCCGGACTGCGTCGTGGAGCGAAATGCCTCGATCAGCAGCACCTGCAGCAGATGCTCAACCACGACATCTCCCGCCGGACGATCCGCCCGCGCTTCGTCCCGCACCAGAGCGGCCAACGCGGCCAGGCGATCCTCGCCGCCCACGATGACCATGTCAGGCAAAAGCGACACCAACAGATCGGCATCCGGGCTGGCGAAGCTGAAATGGCCGATAAGCTGCTGCACCTCCACCGGCCCTTCCGGCAGTCCTATTCTGAAGATGCCGTTTTCGCCAGCAATGGGGCGGGTGCGCAGCCCTGATGGCGCCGGTGGATCCATGCTGGAAACGGTGAAGGCGGCCACGGTCGGAATAAGAACAAAATCGCCGGCATTCAGCACGAACGGCGGCTTGCCGTCGACGTCCAGACGAACACGCCCGCAAAGCTGCATGCAATAGAATACCGCGTTCACGTCATCGCGGCACACCCGAAAGGGCCCTGAACCCTCTGCCAGTTTCGAATAGGCCGCCGTGGGGCGCAACAGGGATATCACCTCGGAGAGCGGGTCAGCCATTTTCGGACTTTCGATAAATAATTATGGATTATTCATGGTAGATTATCCTGCCACTTATGTCGATATGAAGCGCATCGAAACAGGAGATCTTGACATGAACACCATAATGATCACCGGATGCTCCTCAGGCTTCGGGCTTGAGACCGCACGCCATTTCCTCGATCAGGGATGGTCTGTCGTCGCAACGATGCGCAAGCCGGATGCAGCGCTTCTGCCGGCATCGGACAGGTTGCGCCTGGTGCCGCTGGATGTGAGCGATGGCAACAGCATCGCCCACGCCGTGGAGGCCGCCGGCCCCATCGACGCGCTGGTCAACAATGCCGGTGTTGGCTGGCTTTGCGCCTTCGAGGCGACTTCTGAAGAGACGATCCGCAGAATCTTCGAAACCAACACCTTTGGCGCCTTCGAAATGATCCGCGCCGTGCTGCCGCAAATGCGCGCAAAGGGAGCAGGCGTCATCGTCAATGTGTCGTCCAGTGTGACGTTGAAGCCATTGCCGCTGCTTTCAGTCTACACGGCGAGCAAGGCTGCCCTGAACGCCTGCACCGAGTGTCTGGCGCTTGAGCTTGCGCCCCTGGGAATCCGCACGCGGCTGGTGCTGCCGGGCCAGGCGCCGGCGACAAATTTCGGGGCCAATGCGAGAGCCCTGATGGCGGGCGCCGATGAAACGCCGGCGGCCTACAATCCGTTTGTCGAACAGGTGATGAGCGACTTTCGCGCCAATGCGGCCAAAGAGCTGACCCGTTCTGAAGACGTCGTGCAGGCCATATGGCGTGCCGTGACTGATCCGAACTGCCCGCTGCACCTGCCCGCCGGCAGCGACGCTGAGGCATTGGTCGCATGAGCGCATGCCATGGTGGGAGGGCCTGGCGGATCGCAGCATCCGTCAGGAAACCCCAACCTGCCCGCCCTTCGTGCACTTCGCCGCAAATGGAAAAGCACCGTTCCATCGGTCAGAAGCGCCCGGCCAGATCGGGCAACAATGGTTTCGCGCGTGTCCATCATCCGAAGTCTGCGCGATAGGCGCTCGGTGTTGTTCCCACCAACCTGGTGAACGAGCGGGTGAAATGCGCCTGATCGCTATAGCCGGACAGAAAGCCGATCTCGGCCAGCCCCGGCGCCGATGCACCGCAGAGATGCGTCGCTGCCGTCTGAAGCCGGGTCTCTGCTATCAGACGGGAAAAGGAGGTGGCATTCTCGGTCAGGCGGCGCTGCAATGTGCGTTTGGAAGCGCCCACTGCCGCAGCAAGATCGGTGAGGGTCCAGCGACGCAACGGATCGGCCGCAAGGTGGCGGCGGGCGCTGTCGACGATATCCATCCGTGACAGTTCAGGTGCTTTCGCCGGGGAACTGACACTTGGCGCACCGCTCAGAATGAAACGTTGATCCGGGCCGAAGGCTGCGGGTTCGCGCCATGCGCCCGAACGCCGCAAGCCCCTCCCCTCTTCGGTGCTCAACGCGAAGGGCGCGGACACCACGATTTCGGTCAAGACGGTCAGCAATGCCATGACCAGCAGTGTCTCGGCCTCGGATGGAGGCGCATGGCCTGCCCGTGCGTGGTGGGAGAGAGCAAATCCGGCCTCTCCCAGGTTTTCAACCAGGACCTCGTGGCGACCATGGCTGAATTTTTCAAGCCGCCGCCAACGATCCAGCAGGTCCGAAACGCTCTGGGCCTTCAAGAGCGCCTGAGCGACCGGTTCCGGCGGCATATCGCGCGCTGCATCGGCGATTTTGAGGATTGCGATCCGGCCGTGCTCTGCAATGATCGCCTCAAGC
>TARA_R110000751_G_scaffold10821_2_pt1 | contig 40770 bp, 34 predicted proteins | sample TARA_R110000751 | Tara Oceans TARA_R110000751 (sample SAMEA4398001) | marine metagenome | biome: Polar Biome; feature: [MES] marine water layer (ENVO:01000295) within the mesopelagic zone...; material: water (ENVO:00002006), including particulate matter (ENVO:01000060) such as...... | reverse complement strand
CATCCCGCCATGAATCTGCATCGCGCGGTCGGCGGCGTTGCAGCAGAGCCGGTTTGCCCGGTAGTTGCACATCGATACCTTGTCCGAAAGCTTGATCGCGACTTCCGGCTTCGACATCTGGTCCATTTCCCACGCCGTCTTGAAGATCAGCAGGCGAAGCATTTCCGCTTCCGACGACAGTTCCACGATCGGGAACTGGATGGCCTGGTTGGTCGACAGCTTCTTGCCGAACGGCGCGCGCGTGTTCGCATAATCGATCGACTCGTCAATGCAGAAGAGCGCCGCGCCAACCGAGCTGGCAGCCTGGCGAATGCGGTTCTCGTGCACGAAGTGCTGGGCCAGCGCGAGACCGCCTTCCGGCGGACCGAACACGGCGCTCTCAGGCACCCAGACATCCTTGATGGTCAGGCGCGGGTGATCGGTCGGCATGTTGAACGTCCACATGTATTCAAGGATCTCGATGCCCGGATCGTCCGCGGGCACGAGCAGGCAGGTAATGCCGCGCGCGTCGCCATCTTCGCCGCTGGTGCGGACAAAGCACATCATGTGCGTGGCATGGTGCATGCCGGTGATCCACATCTTCTCGCCATTGATCAGCCAGCCGTCCTTGCCATCTTTCTTGTGGCGGACGGCACGGGTTTCCATATGCGTCGCGTCGGAGCCGTGATTGGGCTCGGTCAGGCCGAACGTCGCGCGGAACTTGCCCTCAAGGGCCGCCGTCGCGAGGTGTTTCTGGTCGTCGCGGGCAAAGTCACGCAGCATCAGGATCTGCGGCATGTTGCCGACGATGGAATGCTCGTTCTGCAAATCATTGTGCAGGCCCAGGCCCTTGCGCGCGAGATGTTCGCGGATGATCGCCATGGCGAGGTTCGATCCGTTCTGGCCGCCATATTCCTTCGGCAAGCCATACCGCAAGTGTCCTGCTTCATCCGCGAGGCGTCTCGCCTTGCCCAGCAACTCTTCCCATTCCTTGCGCGGCAGTCCCTGATTCTCAAAATCGGTGCGCGCCCATTCACGGCGATGGTCGAAGAAGCGGATGTTATCATCCTGCTGTTCAAGCGGCTTGATCGTGTCCTCGATGAACTGGTCGAGCACGACCAGGTAATCGGCGATATCCTGCGGAATATTGAAGTCCATGATGTCTCTCTCCCGGGCGTGTGCCTCTGTTCTTGAATCCACTCTAACTCAGGCGCGGGCAGGAGCAATTTGTGTCGTAGGGGCAACCGCGCCAGCGATCGATTTCCGCTTGGGGAATTTGATCAGTTCTGCATTCTGAACACTTGACCAAATATTCAGCGTTTGATAGTCATTGTCGCGAAGGGGGAGTTTGCCCTTTCTCCACCGCGTTGCACGCTCATCATGAACCCCGAACGAAAGGCACCCTCCCATGCTACGTTCCGCCCTTATCGGCGCCGCCGCCCTGGCGCTCGCTGCTCCCGCCCTCGCTGGCACATTCGTTTTCGAAACGGCCGCCCCTGTCGCCGACAAGCATGTCATCGCCGAGAGCGTTGTCTGGACCTGCGAAGGCACGACCTGCGTCGGCGAACTCGACCGCAAAAAGGCTTCCGTTCGCATCTGCAAGAAGATCGCCAAGGAAGTTGGCGTCGTCACTGCCCTGCGCAATGACAAGTCCGAACTGACTGTCGACCAAATCGAAGCCTGCAAGGCCTCGGCAAAGAGCTAACTCTCTCTCTTCACGCTGAAGAGCCTCTCCTCGGGCCGCCACGGGAAACCGGGGCGGCCGCTTTTTTGGAACCGGTATCAGGCCTCCGGTTCAATCGGCTGCCAAAGCTCCACTTTCCGACCGTCAGGATCCATGATCCAGGCAAAGTGGCCATAGCTTTCGCTCATGGGCTCGCCCTCGAGGTCCACGCCCGCCGCCTTCACCCGCTCCAGCACGCCCGGCAGGTCGTCGACCATGAGATTCATCATGAAGTCGCTGCTTGAAGGCTTGAAATAATCACTCTCTCCCTTGAACGGCGCCCAGATGGTCTGGGCAGCTTTCGGAAAGATGCCTGCCGCGCTCGCATGGCTGAAGCTGCTACCCCCGAAATCGTCGATCTCGATGCCGAGCACGCGAGTATACCAAGCGCGCGTCGCATCGACGTCCTTACACAGAAAGAACAACCCTCCCAGGCCGATCACGTTTGCCAATTCCAGGCCTCCTCGTCATATCGCAGCAATGGCTTCGGCGAGCAGGTCGCGCACCTCCCCGGCCACGCGCTTGAGTGCATCATTGTCGATCGCCTGCATCGACGCCACCGGATCGATCGCACTCACCTCGACGCCATCTTCTACCTGTCTCAGGATCACATTGCAGGGCAGCATCGCCCCGACGCGCGGCTCCATCCCGATCGCCTGATACGCCATTTGCGGATTGCAGGCGCCGAGAATCCGGTAGGGCGGCATGTCGGCATCCAGCTTCTTCTTCATCGTCGCCGCGACGTCGATCTCGGTCAGCACACCGAACCCCTTGCCCGCGAGGGCAGCGCGCGTGCGCTGGTCGACCTCATCGAAGCCCGCCGCTGTGATCGTCCGGTTGATCGTGTATGCCATGGTGCTCTCCAAAGGGTGTTTCCGGTCCGCCTCGAACCAATTCAAAGAACATCCTACCATATTCATCGATCATCATCAGGGCGTCATTGCGATTGCCACCCTGTTGGCATTCGCCACGGCCTAACGCATGGTACTTTCAAATACAGACCAGAGGATTTCCCATGCCCCTCGACGCCAAACGCACACCGGATTCCCGTTTCGATAACCTGCCCGGCTACGATTATGAACCGCATTATGTCGACGACCTGCCCGGCTATGAAGGCCTGCGGGTCCACTATGTCGATGAAGGCCCGCAGGACGCCGTGCGCACCTATCTCTGCCTGCATGGCGAGCCGTCCTGGGCCTATCTCTACCGCAAGATGATACCCGTCTTTCTCGACAGCGGCGCCCGGGTCATCGCGCCCGACTGGCTGGGCTTTGGCCGGTCGGACAAACCGGTCGATGACGCGGTCTACACGTTCAACTTTCACCGCAACATGATGCTGGAACTGATCAAGCGACTGGACCTGAAGAATGTCACACTGGTCTGCCAGGACTGGGGCGGCCTGCTTGGCCTGACAATACCGATGGACATGCCCGACACGTTCGAACGGCTGATCGTCATGAACACCGCGATTGCCACAGGCCAGTCGCCCGGCACCGGATTCGACCAGTGGAAAGCCTATGTGCGCAGCCAGCCGGACATGGACGTGGCCGCCCTGATGAAGCGGGGAACGCCAATCCTGTCCGATGCGGAAGCGGCGGCCTATGGCGCGCCTTTCCCGGACGCGACCTACAAGGCAGGCGTACGCACCTTCCCGGAACTGGTCATGGTGGCGCCCGGCATGGAAGGCGTCGACATCTCCAAACGCGCTGCTCACTGGTGGGCGAATGAGTGGTCGGGTGACAGTTTCATGGCGGTCGGCGCGCAGGACCCGGTGCTCGGCCCGCCGCAAATGGAACAGCTGCGAAAGACCATCCGCAACTGCCCCGAACCGATGATTGTCGCCGATGGCGGTCACTTCGTTCAGGAATGGGGCGAGCCCATTGCGCTGGCCGCCCTGCAATCCTTCGGGGAGCTTTAGAGATGCTGGACGTCTTTGCCGCATTCAATGCTGACGTCGCCGCCCAGCCGCAATGGATCCAGGTCTGGCTCAATGTCCTGGTCGGGGTGCTGGCTTTGTCGATCCCGTTCAGCTTTGTCCGGGTCGAGGCACGCTGGACCCTGCTTGGCCTTGTGATTGGCGCCGGCGGCGTAATGTTTCTCTACAGCCTGTTTGGCTACAGCCGCATTCTCGGCCTCGGCCATATCGTCGCCTGGACGCCGCTCGTCGTCTACCTGCTCGCACGCCGTTCCAACTGGCAGGTGGCGGACACATGGACTGGAAAATGGATCGTCGCGGCGGTCGCGGTCCTGCTGGTTTCGCTGGCCTTCGACTATGTCGACGTGATCCGCTGGCTACTCGGGGACCGCGCATGACAGCCTTTCCCGAGGCAGGATGCGGCGCCGCCATTTTCGATGACGCAGGCCGGCTATTGCTTATCCAACGCCTTACCGAACCGGAAGCCGGCGCATGGGGCTTGCCGGGCGGCAAGATCGACTTCGGTGAGCCGGCGCGCGAAACGGCCCGGCGCGAGATCGCCGAAGAACTGGGAATCGAGATCGCCGTCAATGAACTCGCCTGCATCGCGGAAATTCTGGACGGCGGTGATGGACGCCATTGGGTATCGCCAATTTTTTACGCAAGCGTTGTTTCGGGCACACCCCGCCTGATGGAGCCTGAGAAGCATGGGGGTCTCGGCTGGTACAGCCTGGACGCCCTGCCCACTCCTCTCACCAACCCCACGCGCGCCCTGCTCGACGCACTCAAAACTACACCTGTCCCCTCGCCCACGTCCTGAATCCTGCTAAGAAGCGGCATGAAAAAACTGCAATTCCTGTTGGTGCGGCTGTTGGTTGCGGACATTCTGGCAACGCTCGTCTTTTTCGGCCTCACCCGTTTTGTCGATGAGACCGGAAAGATCACGCATGGCGCAGGCGTCGTATTCTATTCCGACGCAGCAAGGGAAGCTGACGCCCGCATCGACAAAGGAATTGCCCTGCTCGAGGCGGGCAAGGTCGACCGGCTGGTAATGGTCGGCGGGCACCGCCCGCAGGAAGGCATCGTCGGCAGCCAGGATATGGCGCTCACCGCCATCCGCCGCTCTGGCTATGGCGCCCGGATCACGGCAGACGTCTCCTCGCGCGACACGATTTCCGGCCTTCAGACGCTCGCCAGCCAGCCCGGTTTGACCGATGCCGAACAACTCGTGTTCGTCTCCAATTGCATGCACCTGCTGCGCGCGAAGATCATCTATCAATCCGTCACCCATGCCGGCCCGAAGGCGCGCACAGCCTGCGCGAAAGCCAGCCTGAATCCAGTCGATATCTGGAAACGCGCACACTATGAGGTGGGCGCGTGGATAGTGTACGTGCTGCCTGAATCATGGCGCGATGCGGTGCTGGATCGGCTGCGTGGCAAGCCATCATCCGGGTGACCGCGACAGGCAATTCCATCCGGACTTCGGCATGTTAGCGCTAAAACTGTTTCAAACTGTCTATGTCATGGGCATGAATGTTGCAAATTTCCGGTCCGTGCCATTTAGTGGCTCAATCTAATTCGCCAGAGCGCCGAACAAAATTCCGAGGAAACCATGAGCGATACCGTAGCCATTCTTGCCGAATTGGGCGTGCGCCCGAAATCCATCCGGAAAAACTGGAAAGAACCTCGCCTGTACGAAACATCTGTTGCAAATGGGGAATCCCGCGTTGCAAACGGCGGCGCACTCGTGGTCGAAACCGGACAGCACACGGGCCGCTCCGCCAAGGACAAGTTCACCGTCCGCGATGCAACGACCGAGAATACGGTCTGGTGGGACAATAATGCCGCCATGACGCCGGCGCATTTCGACGCGCTGCTTGCAGACTTCACAACGCATCTCGCGGACCAGGACCTCTTCGTCCAGGAACTCTTCGGCGGCGCCGACCCAGACCACCGGCTGCCTGTCACTGTCGTCAATGAATTGGCCTGGCACTCGCTGTTCATTCGCCACCTCCTCCGCATACCAACGGATGCGGAATACACGAATTTCAAATCCGAATTCACCATCATCAACTGCCCGAGCTTCCGCGCCGACCCCGCCCGTCACGGAACGCGGTCGGAAACCGTCATCGCCGTGAACTTCGCCAAGCGCATGGTCCTGATCGGTGGCACGTCCTATGCTGGCGAGACCAAGAAATCGGTCTTCACCGCGCTCAACTATTACCTGCCTGTCAAGGGCGTCATGCCGATGCACTGCTCGGTGAACACATCCAAGAAAGATGACGCGGCGATATTCTTCGGCCTCTCGGGCACCGGCAAGACAACCCTGTCGGCCGATGCCAGCCGCATCCTGATCGGCGACGACGAGCATGGCTGGTCGGAAAACGGCCTCTTCAATTTCGAAGGCGGCTGCTACGCCAAGATGATCAAGCTCTCGGCGGAAGCAGAGCCCGAAATCTTTGCGACCACGAAACAATGGGGCACCGTCCTCGAAAATGTCGTGATGGATCCGGTCACACGTGACCTTGACCTCGACGATGGTACGCTCGCCGAGAACTCCCGCGGCGCCTATCCGATCTCGGCGATCCCGAACGCGTCGGAATCCGGCCGCTGTGGCCAGCCGAAAAACCTGGTCATGCTCACCGCCGATGCCTTCGGCGTGATGCCCCCCATCGCCAAACTCACGCCCGCACAGGCCATGTACCACTTCCTGTCCGGCTATACCGCCAAGGTCGCCGGCACCGAGAAGGGTGTCACGGAACCGACCGCCACATTCTCCACCTGCTTTGGCGGACCGTTCATGCCGCGCCATCCGTCCGAGTACGGAAACCTGTTGCGCGACCTTATTGGTAAATACGATGTCGATTGCTGGCTGGTTTCGACCGGCTGGACCGGCGGCCCCTATGGACAAGGCAACCGCATGCCCATCAAGGCGACGCGCGCCCTGCTCAACGCCGCCCTCGACGGGTCGCTCAACAAGGCGACGTTCCGCAAGGATGAAACTTTCGGCTTCATGGTGCCAACCGCCCTGCCCGGCGTCGACGCGAAAATCCTCGATCCACGCTCGACCTGGGCCGATCCGGTCGCCTATGACCGTCAGGCTGCGAAACTCGCCGACATGTTCGTGGCAAACTTTGCCAAGTTCGAGACATATGTCGATGAATCCGTTCGCGACAGTGCGCCAAAGGCGAAAACACCTGCCTGACGCTGCGGTTTCCTGACGCTGACGTTAAGGGAAGGCTGGCGCCGCGCGCACCAGCCCGTTAGTGTGCGCCGCAACATCCGAATATCTCTGCAAAAACTCTGGAGGACTACATCATGCGTGAAGCAGTAATCGTTTCTTATGCCCGGACAGGCATGGCCAAAACCGGCCGTGGCTCGTTCAACGACACTCACGGAATCACGATGGCCGGCCACGCCATCAAGAGCGCGCTCGAGCGCGGCGGCGTCGAAGCGGCAGCTGTCGAAGATGTATTCCTCGGCACGGCCCAGCCAGAAGGTGCCACCGGCCACAATGTTGCGCGCAATGCCGCGCTCTGGGCCGGCTGCCCGTCCACCACGTCCGGCGCCACGATCAACCGTTTCTGTTCGTCGGGCCTGCAGGCCATCGCCAATGCCTCGCACACGATCATCAATGAAGGCGCAGCTGTCACGATCGGTGGCGGCGTCGAGAGCCTCTCTCTCGTGTCGCGTTCAGGTCACATGAACCTGCACCGCTACACCGAAGAAGAGCTGATGAAGAAATGGCCTGCGATCTGGATGAGCATGATCGAAACGGCCGAAATCGTCGCCGACCGCTACGGCGTGTCGCGCGAAGACCAGGATCGCTACTCTGCCGAGAGCCAGCGCCGCACGGCCGAATTCCAGAAGAAAGGCTACATGGCCGAGGAGATTTCGCCGCTGAAAACGCGGATGAAACTCGTCAACAAGGAAACCGGCGAAGAGACATTCCAGGACGTCGTCGTCGACAAGGACGAGTGCAACCGCCCCGGCACGACCTATGAAACCCTCGCCGGCCTGAAGCCTGTCTTCTCCGGCGGCATGGTCGTCAAGGAAGGCAAGTACGTCACCGCCGGTAACGCTTCGCAACTCTCTGACGGCGCCGCAGCCGTGGTCGTCATGGAAGCCAAGGAAGCCGCCAAGCGCGGCCTTACGCCACTCGGCCGTTTCGCCGGCTTCAACGTTGCCGGTTGCGATCCGGACGAAATGGGTATCGGCCCTGTCTTCGCTGTGCCGCGCCTGCTCGAACGCCACGGCCTGACGGTTGACGATATCGACCTCTGGGAACTCAATGAAGCCTTCGCATCGCAGTGCCTCTACAGCCGCGACCGTCTCGGCATCGACCCTGAGAAGTACAACGTCAATGGCGGCTCGATCTCGATCGGTCACCCGTTCGGCATGACCGGCGCACGCTGCACAGGTTCCATCCTGATGGAAGGCAAGCGCCGCGGCGCCAAGTGGGGCGTTGTCACCATGTGTATCGGTGGCGGCATGGGCGCAGCAGGCCTGTTCGAAATCTACAGCTAGGCCTCTTACGCCTCGCGAACATTCCAGAACGCCCCGGTCTTGATGGCCGGGGCGTTTTTTATGCGCAGATCAGAACGACACGTTTCGTGCACTTCTGTGACTCTTTTACGAAAGCGTCATAAAAAAGAGACGTGATCGACACAAAACATCCCTAAAGCCCACGTCCAGTATCCAAATGGAGATTCGGAATGGGCAAGTTCAAATTATTCAGCGCGGCCTCGGCGATTGCGATCATCACCGCCTGTCCGGTCTTGCCCGCCATGGCGGACAATCCTCTGGACCTGAAACTCTCGGGTCGCATCCTGTATGACTATACGCAGGCAGAAGCCGACACGGCGGCGCTGGATATCGACGAGACCGAATTGCGCAGTGCACGCCTCGCGCTCTCCGGCAAGACCGGCCGCGTCGCCTTCAAGGTTGAACTTGAAACAGACGAGGCCGGCGACATCGCCGCAACCGACGCCTATCTGGACTATTCACCCGCTGGCACCCAATGGAAGATCCGCGTCGGCCAGTTCAAGACACCCAACTCCCTGGAAGAGCAGACGTCCGGTCGCTTCATCACATTCGCTGAACGCGCCGCCTTCACCGATGCCTTCGAGTTAGACCGCCGCTTCGGCGTGGCCGCCCATACCAAGGGCGCGAACTGGACCTTCATGGCAGGCGCCTTCGGAGGCAGCCTGAACGATACCCCTTTGCAGGAAGGCATGGCCCTTGCGGCACGCGGAACGTTCACACCGGTTCAGACCGAGGACATGACTGTCCATCTCGGCACCTCGGTCCGCTACCGCGAGAAAGGCGACGACCAGTCGAACCTGCGCTATCGCCAGCGCCCGTTCGCCCACATTCCGGGCCGTATCGTCTCGACCGGATCCGTCAGCGAGTCCGACACGCTGCTCGGCCTTGAAGGCGCCGTCCTGCGCGGTCCGCTCTGGATCAGCTCGGAATATGGCATCCTTTCGTCCGACCTGACGGTAGGCGGCAGCGCGACCTTTGGCGGCGGCTCGATAGAGGCCGGCTATGTCTTCGGCGGACGGCGCACCTACAAGGACGGTAAGTTCGACCGCCCGAAGGTCGATAACCCAGTCACCGAAGGCGGCTATGGCGCCCTCGCCGTGTCTGCCCGCTTCGACACACTCGATCTCAGCGATTCCGGCATCGACGGCGGATCGCTCGACACGGCCCTGCTCGGCCTGTCCTGGTATCCGACCTCGAAAACCCGCGTTGGGCTCAGCCTGTTCCAGTCGGATGCCAGCCTCGGCGCCACCACCTCCGGACTCGACCCGGCCTTCGCCACCGCTGTCCTCGCCAGCCAGTCCAGCGACACGGTCACTGGCTTCACCCTCCGCCTGCAAGCCGATTTTTAGGCATTGAAAAAGCCCCCGACGAGATGGTCGGGGGCTTTTTTGGGCGTGAGAAAACTGAAACCTAGAAATTCACCGTCAGCGTCGCCTGAACTGTCCGCGGATTGAGCGGACGGAAGAAGGCGTTTCCTGATCCAGTTGTCGTGAACGTGAAAGCCAACGTGTCTTCGTCAAAGATATTGTCGACGTTCAGGCGCAAGTCGACATTTTCGGGCAGGCCGAAATTGTTCGCGCCACCCAGATCAACATAGGCACTCCAGAGGAAGTAACCTTCCATCTTGTTCCCCGGACTGGTTGCCGCCTCCTGGAAGTCGGCATAGCGCTCACCTGTATATTTGGTCGAAAGGTTGGCCACGAGCCATTCCGTCGGCTCATAGGTCACACCACCACTGAATATCCATTCCGGGCTGTCAGCCAGAAGACTGCCTGCCGGGTTGCCGAGAAAAGCATCGTCATTGGTCGCATTATTGTATGTCAGGTTGACGTCGCCATAGAGCTTGCGGTCGAATATTTCCGGCTGCCATACCCCCGACAGTTCAACACCATAAGCTGTGGTCGACCCGGCATTTACCGAGAACCCTTCAGGCTGCAACGTGGCCGGGTTGATCACATTGCCCGATACGAGGCGATTGTCGAAAGCCGTATAAAAGGCCGCAATCGCGCCGTTGAAGGTCGGACGGTTGGTCCGGAAACCAATCTCGTAATTCGTCGACTCTTCAGCGTCAGGTGCCGGAGCGTCAAAGCTCGTCGCCGTCGAGAAAATGTCGTCCGCACCACGTGGCAGGGCATAGTTTTTCGAGAAGGACGCAAAGATCTGATCGGTATCGCTCAGGTTGTATACTGCACCAATATTCGGCATGGCGTCGCTCGAATAATTCGCGGAAATGCTTTGCGGACCGTAGCCTGGTAGCGTGTCGCTCCCGCCCGGATCGCCCACTCGTATGGCGTAGTCATTGAAGTCACGATAACCATCCAGCGAGTAGTCGATGTCCAGCAGCTTGAGGCCAAGCTCGACGTTCAGCCGATCATCCATCAGGCTGATCGTATCTTTGAGATAGTACTGCATCGTCTCCCGCACCGACGTGTAGTCCCGGCGGAAATAGGCAACCTCATCGAAGAGCACTGCTCCATCCGTGCTGCCATCGGCATTATTGTAACGGGTCTGGGTACGGTGATAATCCTCGTCTTCATACCAGCCGCCAAATTCAACCGTATGATTGGCCAGTTCCCACTCAAATCCCAGCACGGCGCCCTTACGGGTCCCGCCAACACCGGAGAAGCCGTATTGGACGCCCCGCGGATAGGTGACCGGCAAACCAACTTCGACCTGGTCCAGATAACGGCCTTCGGTATTGCCGAAACCATCCGGCGAAACACCGAAACCATCCTTGTCTTCGTAATAGGCTGTTGCTTTGGTGCTCAAGCCTTCGAACAGGTCCGACTCGAAGTTCAGCGCATAGAGGCTGTCCTGCCGGATATTCACGCGGTCTTGGTAGTAACCCGTGCAACCGCCACCCGTGAGCAGAGGAACATAGTCACTGCCGTCGATCACGCCGTCATTGTTGAAATCAACGCTGACAGGCGAAATACAGCCTGCTGGCAAGGTTTCAGCGTAGCCGGCGTCGGTTCCTGATGCTTCAAATCCGGCCCGAGAGTTTGATGGCGAGTCATAGTCGAAGAAATCGTTCGAAACATAACTGGCCTGGATAAAGGTATCCGAATCGAATTCGTAGCGGGCCTTGGCTTCAATATGCTCCCGGTCGATCGTGCCTGGCCCGCGCCATAGGTTGCTGTCCGTCTTGGAACGGCTGAGATAAGCTGAGAAGCCATTGATGTCGCCGGTTTCAAGTTTAACGAACGAGCGCTGAAGATCATCATCGCCAAGCGTAAAGGACAGGATGCCGCCAGCTTCGTCCGAAGGCATAACAGTATTGTACGAAACAATCGGGCCGAGCGAAGCATAGCTGGGAAGCGACACATCGCCAGCACCGGGCGAAGCAACCACCGATCCGAGGTTTTCATTGTCCACATAGCGGAAGATCGGGCTGCCACCGAAGGCATCCGAGCGTCCCATCGGCACACCATCAAGAACAAAGCCGATCTGTTGCAGGTTGAATGCCCGCACGGTTACAGAATTTCCGAACTCATAGAGACCAAGCGCACCATCTGTCTGCACGTTGAACCCGGGGAGGGATTCAAGCATTTTCAGGCCTGAAATTCCTGCTGGTGCTGACAACAACTCTTCGCGCGTGACAGCCACGGTATTCGATGCCTGGTCCTGCCCGATGGCTATGTCAGTTTGTGATGTGCGGCGACCTTGCACGACAACGGTCTCAAACCGCGCCTCGTCGTCTTCATCCGTCTCCTGAGCAATCGCAGGCAACACAAGGCTGGCACTTCCCAGCAAGGCGCACGCGGCAAGCGAAGCGTGCCTCCCCTTTCGTATGTGAAAAAATAGCATCGAGTGGTCTCCTGATCTGAACGTCTGCAACGGTTCAGTCAGGATTGTTCCACGTGGTGCCATGTTGAACTCAAACCGAAGTCACATGAATTTAATTGTGACAATTGACCGGAATTGATGCACTGCAGCATGCCGCCGACCAAATCGCGTCCATGTTTTGCAGTGTCGCGGCGCAAAATCTCCGACGGGGCGCGCCGTCGAAAAATCCAGTCCTTTCATACGATTGCCACCAAAGATTGAAGTTGATTCGCTCCAGCATGGCTGTGGCTTGTGCCCGCCTCACGACCCAGACTAGTGTATGGGGAGGACGCGCACCGCTTGTGCGGGATCAGCTCAATGTCTTTGCAAAGGATGGCCTGCTCCATGATTCGAACACTCTCTCTTGGCGCCTTGGCACTCGTGCTCGCAGCGTGTTCGGCGGACAACACCCCCAACGGGCAGGCCGGCACTTCGAAGGATGCGGTCAGCATGATCACTGCGAACCCGCCGCCCTCCACGATGGACGGCTCCGGGGCAGACGGCGTGCCACACGACGAGCATGAGCGCCCTCTGGAATATGCGCTGCTCGGCCAGCCTTTTCCGCAATTCACCGCCACGATGGCCGACGGCCAGGCGTTCGACTCCTCCGTCCTCAATCGCTGGATGGTGATTCAGGTCTGGGGTGTCTGGTGTGGTGACAGCAAGCGCGATGCGCCCTACGCAGCAGCCCTTGCGACGGCAATAGAACAGGATCCAGACCTCTATTTCCTGTCCATCCACGTGCCACAGAATGCCGAAAGCACAAGCGATGAGGACATGTACGGCACGTACGGGTCCGTCGAAGGCTATTTTACCGAAGAAGGCCACAGCTATCCGACCGTGATCGATTCCGATGCCAGCATCCGCGACCTGCTCAAGATCACGTGGACACCCAGCTATATCCTCATATCGCCCGACGGCGTGATCCGCGGTTTCCGCACCGACCTGTCCGTGGCCGAGGGTGAGCCGGTAAAGGACTTCCTGAAAGACGTCGCCCGGGTGAAGGGTGAAGTGCGCAAAGCGGAATTCGGCGGCACACCACTGCCCGCCACGATCGGCCCGGAAGGCACCATGCGCTTGACAGGCGAGACACCGTTCACGCTGGACGCGATGAAAACCGCCTTTCCCGGTCACGAAGTCCTCACGGACCGCGCATTCTCCGGTGACCAGGCCTATCCCGTCTTCCTCATCCAGACGATTGCGACGCCAAATGAGCCAAGCCGGCTCGTCTACGTGGTCGAGCCTGACTGGACACTCGGCAATGTCGGGGCGGTCGTGACCCGCAACCCGGCTGTTACCGGCCCACATGGCGGCACCGTTGGCAAGATGAAGCTCAAGGACCTGACCCCGGAGGCGCGCGCCCGCTGCACCCTGCAGCCCGGACCGATCGACTCGCTCTTCATTTGCCCCGGCAATGCCGAATCGCCGCGCTTCATCCGTGCCTTTGGGGCCGGCGGCGACTTTGACGGCAAGCTTGATGACGCATCTCCGGAATACCAGGAAGAAGCCGTTCTGCTGGAGATGAAATTCATCCCGCAGCCAGCGACCGCGAACAAATAAGCCGCTGCCTGCGATCGCAACGCGTGCGCCGCTATCTGCATGATTAAATGCCATTTCACGCAGATCGACGGAACCAAAGTTTGAATGTTCGCCTCTCAGCCGTTATTGGGTAGACTGGCCCAGAACACATTGGGAAAGGCGAGACTTCATGCTGCATCCTTCGACAAAACGGTTGATCGACAAGCTGAGTGAAATGACCCGCAAGCAGCGGGTTGCCTGGTCAGAGGGCGAAAACGGCACGATCACCCATGATACCGAGGGTTACAGGGTCGTCCTGACGCCGGAACCACATTCCGTCCTGCTGACGGATGCGCTCGGCAAGGTCATCGAATCCTGCACGCCGGAGGAGTTTTCCGACGACATGGATGCCGCCGGACGTCCCTATGGCAGTTTCGTGGCCGACCTTTATCGCGAAGCGCACCGGCATGCCCGCGGCACCGAAAAAGCAATCCACTCCGTCCTCAAGGGTCTCGAAACCATAGACGCTGAGCCGGCAGCAGAGCCCGAGATCGCACTGGACCCTGCCGAACTGATCGAGGACCCGGGCGACGACACCGATTCTCTCCCCGAGGCCTATCCGGAGGTCGAGGGACAGAATGACATGGCCCGCGCCGTCGCCAGCATGGCCGACCAGCTCAATAGCGGAAGATCGGAAGCCGATCTGACCCCTGAACCAGAGCCCACGCCGGAAAGCGTTTCAGACACAACTCCTGACGTCGAACCGGATCCGGACGCGACCGACGACGCCGACGAACCTGAAGCCGCGGCCGATATCGACGATGCCGCCTATGTGAATTTCGCGGCATTCACGCCCGAAGCCGACCCCGACGACGAGACAGAATCGGCCTCCGCCCCCGAGGCAGCGGACGAACCATTGTGGCCGGTCGATGAAAATGCCCCGGAAATCGAAGCAGGCAGATCTGACACGGCGCAGGAAGACACCCCTGATCCGGAACCGGCTCCACCGGTCGAACAGCCTGCATCGAATGCTCTAGGCGGCGGCTATTTTGGCGCCAGCACAAGCAACCTGTCCGGCTACATGACCACCCCACCGCCTGAACCGGAAGCCGCTGCAGAACCGGAGCCCGCCTTGGCGACGGATGAGCCACCCGTCTCAGCTGAGGCGCCAGCCGAGCCTTTCCCTTACACACCCGCATTCTCGACAGACGAGACGCCGGAAGACGATGCCGACGCCGCGCCACACGCCACCGAGACTCCCCCGGTCGAGCCGCCAGCGCCGCGCAGCTTCAGCTTGTCCGGCATATCATCGGGATTCGGCCTCGGGTCTGCCAGCCGTGCCGGTCTGGCACCTGCTGAGCCTGCCGCCCGCGCGCCGGACACGTCTTCAACAGACCGCGTCCACATGGTCATTGACGGAACAATTGACCTGCCCGACGACATGCCCCTGTCAGAATTCGATACGGGCGCCGATATACCCGCCGATCCTGAGCCGGTCGCCGAGGCGTCCGAGGCGCCATTTCAAGCCAGCGAGGATGCAGCAGCCAACGAAGCGCCGCCCCAGGAGTCCGTCTTTGAGCCGGAGCCCTCCAGGCCGGAGGAACAGGCGTTCGAAGCGCCGGCCCGGACAATGGAAACACGACAGGCTGAAGAACCGGAGACCGAATCGCCGCCGCCTGCTCCAAAAGTGACGACACGCTTCAACCCCTGGAATTGAAGCGCTGCCGACAACCAAAGCCCCGGAATCCCCTCTTTTTCAGGAAATGAGAGGTCGGTTTTGTTGCGACGCAGCAACATCTTGTCACTGAAGTCCACGATCCGGTGGAAACCGTGACACCTGTCGTATCCCGAATTGTGGATTCGTGAGACATCCCGGCGCATAAGATCCCGCGACAAGACGGGCTGTTCCCCATGCAAATCAGGATGATTTCCCCATGCAACGCAGACCCGCCCTTCGCGCCCTCCTTCTCGGCTCAAGCTTTTTCGTCGTCACCACGCTTCCCGGAAACGCGCAGGAGATCGATGCAGAAGCACGCCTTCCCGCTGTCACCGTCACAGCCCAGAAGATCGAGGAAAATCTCCAGGACGTACCGATATCGATCACCACGGTCGCCGGCGAGAAACTCGACGTGCTGAAATCCTCCGGTGCCGACGTGCGGTTCCTGTCCGCCCGCGTGCCCAGCGTCATCGCCGAAAGCTCGTTCGGCCGCGCCTTCCCGCGCTTCTATATTCGCGGCATCGGCAACACCGATTTCGATCTCAATTCGTCGCAGCCCGTCTCACTCGTCTATGACGACGTGCCCTTTGAAAGTCCCATCCTGAAGGGCTTCCCGGTGTTCGACCTCGACAGTATCGAAGTCCTGCGCGGTCCCCAGGGCACGCTGTTCGGCCGCAACACGCCCGGTGGCATCATCAAGTTTGACTCGGCCAAGCCAGTTCACGAATTCGAAGGCTATGTCCGTGGCTCCTACGGCAATTACAACACGCGCGAGATCGAAGGCGCGGTCAATCTTCCCATCTTCAAAGACGAGCTGGCGGTCCGGCTCTCCGGTATTTCCCAGCAGCGCGATCCCTATGTCGACAACGCCTTCACGGGCGAAAAGGACCGCTACGAGGGCTTCGAGGAAATTGCTGGCCGCGCACAGCTGCTGTTCACGCCGACCGGTACGGACTTCTCCGCCCTGCTCAACGTGCACGGCCGTTCGAACGAAGGCGACGCACGCCTGTTCCGCGCCAACATAATCGATGCAGGTTCCAACGGTGTCGGTTCGAACTTCGACCGCGACACGGTCTATTTCGACGGCGACAACTTCCTGACGCAAGACGCTCACGGCGTCACCCTGCGTCTGGAGAAGGGCCTCACCGACAATATCACGGCCACCTATGTTTTCGGCAACGAACAGGCCTCAATCGAAAGCCGCGGCGACATTGACGGCGGTTTCGGCGCAGCCTTTCTTGGCGCGGGCAATTACGGCCCAGGCTTCATTCCCTTCCCATCGGAAAGCTCCGGCGCGGTCGATGCCTTGCATCAGACCACGAACGAACTCCGCTTCGCCTTTGACGATGGCGGGCCGCTGCGCGCGCAGGTTGGCGCTTTCCTGTTCGACGAGAAAGTCGCGATCACATCAAAGAGCTTTGACACGCTGGCCCCCGGCCGTCCGGTCAACGGCATCGCAACGCGACAGAACCAGACCGACAGTACCGGCATTTTCGCCTCGCTCGCCTATGACATATCGGATCGCCTGACCGTGTCCGGCGGCGCCCGCTGGACCGACGAGTCGAAAGACTTCGTGGTAGAACGGACGCTTGGCCCCTTCGGCGCTCCGCCGCTCGGCCCGATATCGGGCGGCGTATCCGACGACCAGGTCAGCTGGGATGTGTCCGCAACCTATCAGGCAACGGACGACATGAACCTGTACGCCCGCGTCGCCAAAGGCTTCCGTGGTCCTTCGACCCAGGGCCGCCTTGTCTTCGGCGACACGGTTTCCAGTGCCGACACGGAGACGGTTCTTTCCTACGAGGCAGGCATCAAGTCGGAATTGCTCGATAATCGCGTTCGCCTCAACGCCGATGTCTTCTTCTACGAATTCAACGACCAACAGCTGACCATTGTTGGCGGCATCAACAACACGGTCGCGCTGTTCAACGCCGACAAGAGCGAAGGCTATGGTTTCGAGGCAGACATTGAAGCCGCGCCGGTCGAGAACCTCTTCCTGACGGCGGGCCTTTCCTACAACAAGACCGAGTTCAAGGACGATGTCCTGCTGGCGCCCGGTTGTGGCGGTGGCTGCACAGTGACGGATCCAGCGGTGTATGACACGGATGGCACGACCCTGCTCGGCTACAACATCTCCGGCAATTCCTTTCCGAACGCACCGGAATGGATCGCCAATGTCACAGCCCGTTATGCCATCCCGCTCGCGGCCGGGGAGCTCTACGGCTACACCGACTGGGCCTATAAGGGCGACAGCAACTTCCTGCTCTATGAAAGCCTCGAATATGGCCAGGACGGCTATTGGGAAGGCGGACTGAAGGTCGGCTACAAGTCGGATGCCGGCTATGATCTGTCCATTTTCGCCCGCAACATCCTTGATGAAGAAGCCCTGACAGGCGCCATCGACTTCAACAACCTGACCGGCTTCGTCAACGAGCCGCGCACTTATGGTGCCCAACTGCGCTGGGATTTCTAGTCCAGGCGCTATCCGTGTTGGAAACGAGGCCGGGCAGCTCGCGCGCCCGGCCTTTTTTCTTGCCGGCTCTCGCGTCAGGCTTCCTGGATCAGTGCTGGAGAATTGTTTCGGACATTCCCCACCGCTGGCCCGACTGGCCAGGCATGCATGGCATCTGTCGGAAACGGTTCAAACAGTCGCGTCGGGTCACCGGCAGCGGGATCGAGCCATGTCGCATAGTCTTCCGGTGACACGATAACGGGCATTCGCGTGTGAAGTCCCGCCATCAGGTCATTCGGCTTGGTCGTCAGAATGGTGAAGCTCTGGATTTCCGATCCATCGATCAGGGCCGAGTCCCATAGGCCAGCCAGGCAGAACCAGCGCCTGTTGCGCAGGCCGATCGCAAAAGGGATTTTGGTGCCCTTGGCCCCGGCCCATTCATAGAATCCGGATACGGGAACAAGGCAGCGCTTGTGCCGGAATGCGCCGCGGAAAACGGGCTTTTCGGCCGCTGTCTCCGCCTGCGCGTTGAAGGTGGAGAACTTCATCTCCGACAGTGGCTTCGTCCACCAGGACGGGATCAAGCCCCACCGCGCCGGTGCCATTTCCACATGTCCGGCATGCTCGGCCCGGCGGATCACCGGCTGGATCGTGGTCGGCGCGGCATTATAGGTCGCCTCGGGAGGCGCGACGCCCTCTGGCGGAATCAGGTCCAGCGCATCATGGTATTCCGCCCAAGTCACCTCGTGCCTGAAGAACCGTCCGCACATGCCCAGCTCCTGTTCGTGTAATCACTCACACGAGAGAGACGTCGGTCACCTTGTAGGTCAAGGGCGTTTCACCATGGCTCGTGACAGTCACGTATTCGCCTTCCTTGAAGACATGGTCGCCGAGCCGGTAGCCAGCTTCGTCATCGCCTTCATCATCCTCGTCATAATGGAAGAACCAGCGATTGCCGCGATGGGTCAGCAAGCCGTCGGCATGCGCCGACTCATCGGAGGAAAAGCGCACGACGCGGCAATTCTTGCGCGCGGCCCGCCAGGCGTCCACGTCCAGATGGCCGTCTGCGGTCAACGGGGCCACCATCGTGTAGCCTTCGCTCGGGTCGCCGCCCGGGAGGCCGGGATTGCGTGCCAATTGGAGTGTAATGCGGCTGAGGGCCATGTTGGTTTCCTTTGTGAATTGGAGTGTCGACACGTTAGCGTGCCAGCGCGAGCACCGGTGCGTGAGCAGCTTCCAGCATCCGCCGCGTCGTGCCGCCGAACAGGCGCTCCCCAAGCCGCGAATGTCCGTATGCGCCGGCGACGATCATGGACGCCCCGCTGCCCTTTGCCAGGGCCAGCAAGCCGCTGCCGACATCACCGTCAATCTCGGCCGTTTTTGCCGTCACACCATGTCGTTTCAGCCAGCTTTCCAGCGTTCCCGGCTCGGCCGCCGGGCGGGCCGCATCGCGCTCAAGGTCTTTCGGTGCCTGCGCGATGATGACATCGCCCAGAGCCCGGATCAGCGGAAGGTGGAAGCGCACGGCCCGCGCCGCGCCATTGCTGCCATCCCAGGCTATAATGACCGGCCCAGCGCTGAATTCGTCACTGCCTGCCAACACCAATGGCAGACGCGCATCCATCATGACATGCTCGAATGCCAAATATAGCGGCGTGCCGTTCTTCGCTGCCGACCGGGGAAACACGACAGCCTGCGCCAGCGTTGCCGCATTCGCGCAGGCGCGCTCCACAGTGTTGACCTCATGGAAGAAGTCGCAGTCGAGTCCATGCGCGCCCATGCTGGTGACGTCATGAAACGTCGTCTCGGCCGTGCGCTTCATCGCAAGCTGCATTTCGATAATGCTTTGCGCCGTGCTCGCTGTCAGGCCCGCCGCTTCCGGCGTGGCCGAAACCATCAACACCGCATTCGGGTCCGGCAAGGCAAACAGGCCGGTGACCGGCGTGTTCAGGCGCCTTGCGAGTTCAAGAGCCGCCAGCGTGCTCTGGCGATCTTCTTTTTCGTTTCCCTGCAACACAGCGACGACTGACATGGGACGTGTACCTCCGGGTGACGGGACTGGTTCAACTTGAGAACAGTCTACCACCCGGCCCGGTTTCGGCGAACTACGCAGATTCCCCTAGAGGGCCGCAGCGATCCGCGCGCGCGCAATCCGGTCGGCCACGGCATTTGTCGGCTGGCCGCTGGTCAATGCTTCATCCAGCACTTCGCCCAGCGTCTGGACCAGGCGCGCCAGTTTGGCGTCGACCCATTCGCGAGAATAATTGCCAGAGATCTCCGCCGCCACGTTGATGATGCCACCGCCATTTATCACATAGTCTGGCGCGTAGAGTATCCCCTTGCGCCGCAACAGCTCCCCCATTTCCGGCATGACCAGCTGGTTGTTCGCGCCGCCCGCAATCGCTTTCACCTTGAACCGGTCCAGCGTCTGTTCATTGACCACGGCGCCCAGTGCGCAGGGGGAAAAAATATCCGCCTCGACATCGTAGATATCGTCAGGCGCCACGATCCGCGCACCCGTCCGGTCCGCCACCGCCTTCAGCGCCGCCTGGTCGATATCGGTAATGATCAGGTTCGCCCCTGCCTCGGCAAGATGGTCGCACATATAGCCGCCAACCGACCCGACACCCTGCACGGCAATCGTCCGCCCGGTCAGGTCTCCGCTTCCGAGCGCGCGCTTCGCCGTCTCGACAATGCCCAGGAACACGCCGCGCGCCGTGACCGGCGACGGGTCGCCACTCGCCGCTTCGCCCTGGTCGAGCCCGGCGACATAGGCCGTCTCCTGCCGGACGATCGCCATGTCGGCGACGTCGATACCGACATCCTCAGCCGTGTAATAGCGGCCCTGCAGGCTTTCCACCGCCCGGCCAAAGGCCCGAAAAAGAGCCGGAGACTTGTCGGTCTTGGCATTACCCCAGATCACCGCCTTGCCGCCGCCCAGCGGAATGTCGGCCATGGCATTCTTGTAGCTCATGCCCTGGCTGAGACGCAGAACGTCCTTGAGCATCGCCTCGCCCGAAGTGAAATTCCACATCCGGGTTCCCCCGGCGGCGGGGCCGCGCGCGGTCGAATGGATCGCGATTATGGCCTTCAGGCCGCTAGCCGCATCCTGGAACAGGTGCACGCCTTCATGGGAATCATAGGAGGGATGGTCGAACATGGGTGAAATCGCATTTGGTTGCAGTTGAAACGAAGTGCTGCGTTTAGGTTCTCGCTTCCCTTGGGTCAATCACAATGGCCGCGACACAGGCACCACTGGCCCAATCCTTGCCTGATTGCTACCCACGCCCCCGGCACGCCCTTGCCACACACCGTCCACTCTGCTGGAAACCACTTGTTAACCTTCAGAAAATTGACTCCTTCTCAGGAATTGACGCGTATCCTCCGCGCATAAAATGCAGCTTCGACCTATCATCCTTGCCATCGGCATCATGACCATCCTGCTCGGCGCGGCGATGATTCCATGTGCATTGATGGATTTGGCCGACGGACGTCCGGAAGCGCATGTGTTTGCCGTGTCCGCATTCGGCTCCATTTTCATCGGCACCTGCCTCTGGGTCCTGGCGCGCGGCGGCGACCAGCGCACGGGCCAGCGCGAGGCCTTCCTGCTGACTGTCCTCGTCTGGGTGTTCCTGCCGGCCGTTGCGGCCATCCCGTTCATCGCGTCGGGCATGAGCCTTACGGACGCGTTCTTCGAATGCATCTCAGGTCTCACCACAACAGGCGCAACCGTCCTCACCGGCCTCGACGACATGCCGCGCGGCCTGCTGCTCTGGCGCGCCATCCTGCAATGGTTCGGCGGCATCGGCATTATCGTGACGGCCATCGCCATCCTGCCCCAGCTCCGGGTCGGCGGGATGCAGCTGTTTGAACTCGAAAGCTCGGACATTTCCGGCAAGTTCCTGCCACGTATCACCGACATCGCGGCCTATCTCGGCTTCACCTACCTGTTGATCTCGATGCTGTGCGCCCTTTGCTATTCCCTCGCTGGCATGAACTGGTTCGACGCCATCGCCCATTCCATGACCACGATGTCGGCGGGCGGCTATTCCACCCACGACCTGTCATTCGGCTATTTCAACGACACCAATGCGCCCTATGTCGCGACCGGGTTCATGTTCATTGCCGGGCTACCGCAGAGCCTGCTGGCCATGATGCTTCTCCAGGGGCGGATCATGCCGATGATCAAGGACCCCCAGCCGCGCGTCTACCTGTTGATCGCTCTCGTACTCTCACTGGTGATCGTCGCCTATCATGAGATCGTCGTCGATCCGCGTATCTTCGAGACCGCAGCACACGCGTTCAAGGACGCGCTGTTCAATATCATCTCGATAATGACAGGCACGGGATATGCCTCGGCCCCCTACGACACATGGGGCGAACCGGTGATGGCGATCTTCCTGGTCGCAACTTTTGTTGGCGGCTGTGCGGGTTCCGCTGCTTGCGGTCTCAAGATGTTCCGCCTCGAAATTTCCGCCAAGGCCATTGTCGCTTATTCTCACCGCATGACGATGCCCCACCGCAGGACGCCCATCCGCTATGGTGGAAAAGTGGTCGACGAAGAAACCCTGCAATCCGTCATGGTCTTCGTCTTCCTCTATCTCGCGACATTCCTCGTCGCCGCCGCGCTTCTGTCCCTTTGCGGGCTCGACGCGATATCCGCCATTTCCGGTGCGGCGACGAGCGTGTCGAATGTCGGTCCCGGCCTCGGCCCGGTCATTGGGCCATCCGGCACATTCCAGACCCTGCCCGATGCCGCCAAATGGATTTGCGCCATAGCCATGTTGCTGGGCCGGCTCGAGTTCATTTCGGTCTTCGTCGTGCTGACGCGCCGTTTCTGGCAGGGTTGAAAATTTCCCCTCCGTAAATCTGGACTTCTGCAGCATTCCCTGAACATATGGCACACATGGTGCCATTAGAGTGCCCACGGGAGGACTTTTACAATGTGGAAAACACTGACGCTCGCCACCACGGCGCTCGCACTCGTCGCGTGCAGCGGCAACAAGCCTGAAGAGGCGGCCGTCGCAACGCCGGAAAGCACGGCCCCGGACGGCGCGACCCCCGGATACAGCGCAGAGCGCAACGCCTATTTCGGCGACATGCATATCCACACGCGCAACAGTTTCGATGCCTACATCTTCAACGTCCGCCGCACCGCGGACGATGCCTATCGCTTCGCTAAAGGCGAGACGATCAAGCACCCGTCCGGTTTCGACATGACCATCGCCGGTGGCCCGCTCGACTTCTACACCGTCACCGACCACGCCGAATATCTCGGCATTCTTCCCGCGATGGATTCCAAGGACTCGCCGCTTGCCGAACTGCCGCGCGCCAAGGACATGTTCTCGACCGATCCCGCCAAGATCCAGGCGGCCTTCCAGGGCGTCGGTGCCTCCGTCCGTTCAGGCGACAAGATTGAGGAGATGTATGACGAACCGCTGATCAATTCGGTCTGGGGGCAGAATATTGCGGCGGCCGAAAAGTATAATGAGCCCGGCGTCTTCACGACGTTCTCGGCTTATGAGTTCACATCGGTCACGACACCGGATGAAAATGGCGGCTTTGGCGGCGGCAACCTGCACCGCAATGTCTTCTTCCGCGGCGAAGCGCCCGACCGCGCCTTTTCAACCCTTGATTCCACTAATCCTGAAGACCTCTGGGACTGGATGGATGCGCAGCGCGCCGATGGCCGCGAGTCGATCGCCATCCCGCACAATTCGAATGTGTCCGACGGCCAGATGTTCCGGCTCGAAACCTATAATGGCGACCCGCTTGATGCCGCCTATGCCGACCAGCGCAATCGCAACGAACCGCTCGTCGAGGTCACGCAAGTCAAGGGCACATCCGAAACCCACCCCGACCTGTCCCCCAATGACGAATGGGCCAATTTCGAGATCTATGATGAATTGCTCGCCAGCAATGTCGTCTCGAAAACCAGCGGCTCCTATGTCCGCGAAGCCTACCGGAACGGTCTCAAATTCCAGGAAGAGCAGGGCTTCGACCCCTTCCGTTTCGGCATGACGGCCGCCTCTGACAGCCATGTCGCCGGTGGCGCCTATGCGGAGAATGATTATTGGTCGAAAATCGGCATCGTCGACGGTCTGCCATTCCAGCGCGGTTCGGTACCCATGCCCGGCATCACAGACTGGGCGGATCAACCCGACAATCAGACCACACAGAACGCGAAGCACTGGTTCTCGCGCTGGTCGGCGTCGGGCCTAACCGGCGTCTGGGCTGAGGAAAACACCCGCGACGCCATCTTCGACGCCTTCCGCCGCAAGGAAACCTTCGCCACGACCGGCCCGCGCATGAAGGTCCGCTTCTTCGGCGGCTTCGGCTATACGCCCGACATGCTCGATGCCACCGACCTTGCCAAAAAGGCCTATGCCGGCGGCGTGCCGATGGGCGGCGACCTTGTCGGCGCGGGCGAGTCACCCAGCTTCATTGCCTGGGCGATCCAGGACGCGAATTCGGCGCCGCTCCAGCGTGTGCAGGTGGTCAAGGTCACGAGCAGCGGCGAAGCCGTCTATGACGCGGCCTGTTCCGGTGGCGCATCGCCTGATGCCAATCATCGCTGCCCGGACAATGGGGCCAGTGTCGACATCGCGACCTGCACCACGACAGACGGCACGGGCGCCGGCGAACTGAAAGCCCTCTGGACCGACCCGGACTTCGTGCCCGGCCAGCGTGCCACCTATTATGTCCGTGTGCTTGAAAACCCGACCTGCCGCTGGTCGACATGGGAGGCCAACCGCAACGGCACACCGCCTAATCCGGACCTGCCTACGACAATCCAGGAACGCGCCTATACGTCGCCGATCTGGTACATTCCACCCGCCTAGATGCGACAGCTTCTACGCGAGCCGCTCGTCCATTTCGTCATCGTCGCATTGCTCGTATTTGCGGGCCATGCGGCGTGGACGGCGCACGTCGCTGCCCGGAACGGCACCATCATCGTGACCCAGGAAGACATGCAGCGCATGGCCGCCCTGTATGCCTCGGAATCCGGCGCGCTGCCCTCACCGGAAGACATGGCGGCGATGGTCTCTGACCAGATCCGCGATGAAGCCCTGTCGCGCGAGGCCCGCCGCCTCGGCCTCGACGCGGGCGACACGATCATCGAACGTCGCCTTGCCCAGAAGATGAGCTTCATGGTCTCCGATCTCGCCGACACGCCCGCCCCCGACGAGACAACGCTCCGCGCCTGGTACGGCGCCCACAAGGACGCCTACACCGCCCCGCCCAGCGTCACGTTCGAGCATGTCTTCCTGAGCACGGACCGGACGGTTGCGGACGCAACCTCCCTACTCGAAACCCTCAACGCCCCCTCGCCACCCGACTGGCACACCCTGGGCGACCCCTTCATTCTCCAGCGCGCCTATGGCGATCTCCCGTTTCGCGAAACCGTTCGCCTGTTCGGGCCGGATTTCGCGACCGCACTGTTCTCACTGGACGCGGGTGACACGTGGCAAGGTCCGGTCAGGTCCGCCCTCGGGCAGCATCTGGTGCACCTGATCGCAAAGGACGAAGGCAGCCTGCGTCCTTTTGAAGAGGTCCGTTCGCAAGTCGAGACAAACTGGCGCGACGACGCCCTGCGCACCGCCAACGAGACGGCCATCGCGAACATCATCAAGCGCTACAAGGTTCGCATTGAAGGCGCCGAATGAGACGGATCCTCCTCGCGCTCCTGGCCCTGTTCTGCATCGCCCTGCCCGCCAGTGCGCATGAAGTCCGGCCCGCCTATCTGGAAGTCACCGAAACGGCCCCCGGCACCTACGCCGTCACCTGGAAACAACCCGTGCTCGACGGCAAGCGCCTGAAGCTCGATCCGGTCTTTCCCGAAGGCTGCGAGCGCGAACGCGAACGCGCCGATGCCGCTGGCGGCACACTGGTCCAGCGCTGGGAGATGCATTGCGATCTCTCTACTGGCCAGATCGAAATCGCCGGACTGGAGCGCACGCTCACGGATGCCTTCGTCCGCGTTGACCGCCTTGCCGGCGACGATCTCTCCGCCGTCCTCCGCCCGGGCGCGCTGCAGCTTGATCTGTCCTCGCCCACAGGCGCCCCGACGGCGACCTATTTCCGCATCGGCGTGGAACATATCCTGTTTGGGTTCGACCACCTGCTCTTCGTGCTCGGCCTCATCCTGCTCGTCCGGCCCCGCCAGCTGCTTGCCACCGTCACCGCCTTCACCCTCGCCCACTCGCTCACCCTGGCCGCCGCGTCGCTCGGGGGCATCACCCTGCCCGGCCCGCCGGTCGAGATCGTCATCGCCATGAGCATTGCGCTGCTCGGCGCCGAAACCATCTATCGCAGCCGGGGCCGCGAGACCCTCAGCCAGCGCAAGCCCTGGCTCATCGCCTTCGGCTTCGGCCTGGTCCACGGGTTCGGATTTGCCGGCGCGCTCGCCGAAATCGGCTTGCCCAAAGGCGCCGAAGTGCTGGCTCTGCTGCTGTTCAATCTCGGCGTCGAAGCCGGCCAGGTCGCCTTTGTCGGCGCAGTCCTGCTGCTGGTGGTTCTCGCTACGCGTCTCGCCCGCCTGCCACTGTCACCAGCCCGCATCGTCGCGGCCTATGCCATCGGCATCACAGGTGCCTATTGGGCGATCGAGCGGATCGTCAATGTCTTCGTCTGACGCCTAGAGCCCCAGCGCCTTCCACAACATCCGCGCCGCCACCAGCGCCAGCAACACGGCAAACAAGCGCTTGAGCAAAACCGCATCCAGACTGTGCGCCAGTTTCGCCCCCACCGGGGCCATGGTCACGGTGAACACGGAAATCAGGGCAAAGGCGGCAAGGTTTACATAGCCGAGCGAAAAGGGCGGCAGGTCCGGGTGCCCCCAGCCGATGAACACCGCCACGATCGCCGACGGCAGGCCGATCGCAACGCCCCAGCCGGCCGCCGTCGCAACCGCACGATGGATCGGGCGGCCATACAGCGTCATCAGGCTGACCCCGAACGTGCCACCGCCAATCCCCATCAGGGCCGAGAGCGCCCCAATCGCCATGCCCAGACCGGCGCGTATGGCACCGCCCGGCATCTCGTCGGCCAGCCGCCAGGTCGGCCGACCGAAGAAGAGCTGCGCCGACAGGACAAAAGCCATCGAGCCGAAAATGCCGAGCAAGGCCTGTTTGGAGAGCAAGCCGCTGAGTCCCATGCCGATCAAGGCGCCGGTCACGATCCACGGGGCCCAAGACCGGATGATGTCCCAGTCGACCGCGCCATGGCTGTTATGCGCCATCACGCTGCGGGCAGATGTCAGGATGATCGTCGCCAGCGAGGTAGAGACGGCAACATGCATGGCGGTCGCGCCATAGCCCATGCCATCGAAGAGGAAGTACAGGACCGGCACGATCACCGCGCCCCCGCCAATGCCGAACATGCCAGCCGCGAGGCCCGCAGCCGCCCCGGCCACCGCGAGACCCAGCAAGAGCGGCCAGTACAGCAGGAAAATATCGATCATGCTTTCGCTTAGCGGGCCCGCCCGCCACTGGCTAGGGGGCCGTGTCGGATGAGACGACCCGGAATCCGATCTTCCGGTCCCGCGTGCCACGCGACACCCGTGCCCGGTTCGCCGCCCGGTGCGTCGCCGCGCTGTCAGACCATGCTCCGCCACGGATCACGCGCAAGTCGCAGCTACCGTTCAGGACGGCGCGACCGTCCGTCGGCGCCGCACTGAAATTGTTGACGTAACAATCCTCGACCCATTCGCGGACATTGCCGAGTGTTCCGACCAGGCCAAACCCGTTCTCTGGCAGGCTGGCACTGGCCTGCGGCCCGCCGGTCGAGACCTTGGACCGATCAAAACTGTCGCCCCACCAATAGGCCGTTTGCGTTCCGCCGCGCGCAGCATATTCCCACTCTGCCTCGGTTGGCAGGCGATACGTCCGCCCGGCCTTGCCCGACAGCCATTTTGCGTAGGCCTGCGCATCCTTCCAGGAAACCGACATGACCGGCATGTCGCCGCGCGTGCCTGTGTCTCCCGGACGATAGCCGCCGCAGCCGCCATCCGCGAGACAGGCATCCCAGTCCGCAAATGTGATCTCGCTGCGGCTCATCACGAAGGGCGCCACCGTGACGCTATGCAAGGGCCCTTCATTGCCAACGCGTCCGGATTCCGCATCCGGTGAGCCCATCATGAACGTGCCGCCCGGAATGGCGGTTACGACCGGACAGGTCTCGCAGTCGCGCTGCGGGCCGGGTTGGACGACCTCCGGCGCAATCACCTCTTCGGCGACATCGACAGGTTCAGGCTCAACCGGTCCCGCATCCAGAGCGATCCCGGCCGTTTCGGCCGCTTCTGCCATGTCCGCCCCTGCCGCCGGTCCCGTATCGACCGTCTCAACAACCGCATCTTCGGCTGGCGGCGCTTCGCCATTCGTTGCCACGTCCGTCACCGCAGCGGCGTCTTCGCGGGACGGTATCATCTTGCTCACGCCCCATCCGGCGCCAACCACGAAGACCACGCCGCCAGCGATCATCGGCACCAGGGATGACCGCGGTTTCGCGGCAGGCGAACGCGCCGCCACCACGGCGGGTTCAGGCACACGCGCCCTGGCTTCGAGAGCGGCGATCCGGTTGCGGGCGAGATCGGAATAATGCCCCGCCGGATAGCGCTTCAGATAGGCGGTGAAATCGGCCGCATCGGTCGATGTCTGGATCGACGTCCAGAACGTGTTCTCGATCGTGCCGTCATCGGCCAGCGGCCGGGCGACAGGCGCGGCCGGCGTGGGCGCCGGAACAACGGGCACGGCAGCGGGCTTCGGGGCCACGACCGCCTCGGCTTTCTGGGCCGCTTTGCGCGAGATGGCGTGCCGAAGGTCGGTGACGAAATCGGCCCATCTCTGCTCGCTCCGGTCACCGTCCCATCCGATCAGGTCGGCGGTCTGCGTCAGCTCGAACAGGATCGGACGGTCGGCCGTCTCGATCATGGCCGGGATGACGGCCGAATAGCGTTCGCCAAGCGTCGCCTCAGCGCGCACCCATTTGGACTTTACCGATACCGTCGACCAGAGGACGACCACGACATCGGCATTCCGCAGCATGCCTTCCGTCACCTCGTCATAGGTCTGGCCTGCCTTGAGCACCTTGTCCCACCAGACCGTCAGGCCGTCTGCCTCAAGCGCCGCAGCCACCTGTTGCGCTTTCGCCCGGTCCACCCGGCTGTAGGAAAGAAAAACATTCGCCATGCACGTCCCCGGAAAACAGCAATCCGGGCACGTCAGGAAAGCTGGCTAAGTATCCACGATGACACACAATTTTTGGTTTTCCAAACAGGTTCGAAATCCAGCCATGACCATTGCTTTCCTGCATGGCCCGAAGCAGAATTGACCCGGACGGCTGGCGGAACGCGCCGCGCGCGACGCCGCGAAAGGGCAAGTGGATGTTCAGATTCAACGATGAGCTGTTGCTCAGCGCCGATGACCGCGACCTTGCCCAGAAGAAATATCCGCGCGTCTTTTTCGCCCTGGATCATCCGGACCTGCGCGCCGAGTTCGAAACAGTAGACCGGCTGGCCAATGCCGCCAAGAAGCGCAGCCGGTCCATCGGCTGCCTGACCCTGGTTTTCGCCGTTGCGTCCTTGCTGACCTTCCCGCTTGAACCGCTGATTACCGCTGCATCCGGCGCGACGTCCGTGTCCCTCGACCTGTTCAAGGCTATCGCAATTGTCGGCGCCGTCTGCGGCGTGCTGGCGATAATCTTCGGCAATCTCGGTCTCGCTTTCGGCAAGAGCAAGCGCCGCTGGCTGCAGATGCGCCTGATGACAGAACGCATGCGCCAGTGGCAGGCACAATATATCACCGCGCACATGCCCGACATTGTAGCGGCGGCCGGGTCAGAGGCTGGCCGCACCGGATATGTTGCGGCCCGCGAACTCGCCTTCGAGCGGTTCAAGCGGTCCTTCCTCAGCCAGATCAGCAGCGAGTACACCAAATACACGCGCCGGGAAGCTGTCGGCCATATGGGTCAGACCATCGTCGACCGGGCAGGCCAGCAAGCCTTCTGGATTGATCCGGCCTGGGCCAAAGCTGCGGCCCGCAAGCTGCCTGAAGACCAGGACGGCGTACTGGAAGAAATCTTTTCGGCGTGTGAGGAGACCCGCCTCCTCGGCCAGGTCCAGTATACAAACTATATCCTGTCGTCCGAGGGCTCGTTCTGGTCGCTGCCCCGCAAGCAGATAGCGATGCTGGGCAATACGATGTTCGCATTGGTGCTCTTGGCTTTCCTGTCGAACTTTCTGGCTCTCATGATCGCCATATGGCCAGTCCCGTCATTCGATCAGACAGTCGTGGGCTCCTTCGCAATCATCTTCGCCATCCTTGCCGTCGGCACGCGTTCGGTCGAGGAAGGCCTTCACCCGCAGCGCGAGCTTGCCCGCATGGAGCTCTACGCGGCCCAGGTGAACGCCGCGCTCCAGCAATTCACCTCCAGCAATTCACCCGGCCGGAAAGTCGACGCACTCAAGATGCTTGAGAAAGCGTCCACCGACGAGATGATCGAATTCCTCGATGCCAACGAGCACGCGCGGTTCGTTCTCTGAGGCTACCAGACGCCGGCTTGTTTCAGCGCCGCATCAAGGTCCGGCGGAATGTCGAGGGCCGCCTCGCCTGTCTTCAGGTCGCGCGGTGCATCTGTCGGCTTCAGGTAGCGCCAGCCCTGGAACGGGCGCTTGGCCTGCGCATATGTCCGAACAAGATTCGGGTCGAACACAAGCTCGCACATCGCCCGGCCTTCATCATCCTTGATCGCGCGGATATCGATGATCCGCTGGCGCACCCGGATCGCGCGCTTGATGACCCAATAAATCGAGCCGCCGTCGAGCATTTCCTCAGCCCGTTTTGGCGCCATGCGCGTGTGGTGGACAGGATGGTCCAGGCGCTGCAACAGCCGCGTTTGCCAGTCAGCGAGGTCTTCGATCGTGTCGGCGCCCACGCACAGTTTCACCATGTGAATCGTCATGGCGTAGAGATTAACGCGCCGGGCCGTCCAATCCAGTCATCAATGTGGGTTTGGCTGCTTTGCCGCGCTCGAAATCCCGTTGCGCCTGAGCGCTGGCGAAGAAGAATTCAGCGTTCACGATGGTCGCCGAATAGCGCCGTTCGATTTTCCGGAACGCTGCCCGCGCCTCCAGCTCGACTGAAAACCCGGACACATAGCTCATGCCCCAACGCGGTTCGGTCCGCAGGAAATAACTCTGGTTATACTTCGTCAGGCGGCCACCTTCCGGGCCGGCAACCGGCTGGGGCAGCATGTAATCGATCCGCAGGAACCGCTCACCCACAGGATCCAGCCAGGCTGTCGCCTGCAGCCGTTCGGCCGCCCATACGTCGAATTCGCCATCATTCTGCGATGGCGTATGCCGGAACGAAATTTGCCAGGCATGCCCCCGGTCATCGACCTGGACGCTGCGGCCAAGGCTCGCGCGCAGGTCGTCCGGGAACAGCCGTCCGTCAGGCGCGGCCTCAGCGGCCCAGTTTGCCGCCACTTCCTCCAGCTCATCGTCTTCGCCCTGCCAGTCGATTACCTGCCAGCGGTCCGTGCCTGTCTTGCGGGGATCAAACGCGTAGACGCGCTTGGCCCGGTCGCTCTCCAGTTCCACGGTAAAGGCGGCCCGCAGCGTCTTGGGGGCTTCGGTAGCTGACAAGGCCGAGTCCATCGGGCCGGTTCCGGTCACCAGCGAAAACGCCATGAGTAGTGCAAGCCACATCGACAAAACCATCCCGACTGAACTTTTGTCCACATTTGCGGCAAGGATGCGGCAAAGGCGCAAAAGCACGTTTGACGGCCATCCTAGGCCGCCAAGGATTTATGGGAGTTGAACGGCGCTGCCTGTCAGGGTTTCACGTACGCGAGCGGCCGGGTGCGCTCGTCGAGCTTCAGATAGCGGTCGCGCAGCTCGGTCTGGCGCGTTTTCAGGGACTGGACGTCCCCGTCAATCATCACAACGTCCGGATTGGACGTGATTTCCAGCGGGTCGCCATCCCAGACCACGATATCGGCCCGTGCCCCCGGACCGATCACGCCCAGCCCCTGAAGGCCGAATATCTGCGCAGGCGCGGTCGTCAGCGCCTTCATCGCATCATCGTGCGACATGCCATTGGCCACGGCGTTGCCGGCCACCTGGATCGCCAGACGGGCCTGATGACTGGAATCCCCAAGGTGTGAAATGGCGACCGTCACGCCGGCCTCCATCATGCGGGCCGCGTTTTCCGCCGTCGCGCCGAGTTGCTCGAAGCTGGCCGGCAGGTTTGAAAAGGCATCCACGATCACGGGAATGCCGGATCGCGCCAGCCGCGGTGCCACGCGCCAGCCCTCATCCGCTCCGACAATGACGATCTTCAGGTCCGGGTTCGCGGCGGCAAAGTCCATGATCGCGTTGAGATCGCTGGCCTTGTGCGCTTCGATCAGGATCAATTGCTCGCCCCGCGCCGCCGGACCCAGCGCCTCGGCATCCACCCGGCCAAGCGCCGTGCCGTCATTGCTGGTGAAATACCGCGCCGGATAGGCGCCCGCATCGTCCAGCGCGGCCCGGAACTGCGCCCAGGCTGCCGGACGCGAACCGCCCGCCAGCGCCGCGCCACTGTCGCCCAACGATATCAGCAGGAAGGCCTTGCGAGAAATCTCGGTATCCACGTCGCCGCTTGTGTCAGCGACAAAGCCCTGACCCGCAAACAGGTTCGAACTGGCTCCAGGTGCCACGACAATCCGCGTCACCCCTTCGACACGCGTCACGGCTATAGCGGTCGAATCCGGATTGAACCCGTCCGCCGCGTCCAGCGCCACGGAATAGTCAGAGCCGCTTGCCGACGTGTCATCGGTGGCGTCTTCGGCATCGACTTCCACGATGCCGGTACGCGAGAAGGCGGAAATAAAGCCCGGGCTGACCCATTTTCCGGTGGCATCGATGACGGTCGCCTCCAGCGGCACGGGCGATCCCGCTTTGCTCACCGAGACAACCTGCCCCTGGTCTATCACGACAATCCCGCTCGGGATCGTGCCCTGGCTTGTTCCCGTCCAGACATTTCCGCCGACAATCGCGACAGGCGCCGCCAATACGGGCAGTGCGAGGCTCGCGGCCACGGCGATCAGGCTGGAAATATGGCGCATGCTCATTTCAGGTCTCCTTCACCGGGCTGGCCGAGTTCGAAATCCATCACCGGCCGCATCGCTGCATCGCTGCGGTCATACATCAGGGCACCATCGACAAAGACCTGGTCGGCCTTGGTGTAGACGCTGAACGGATTGCCTGACCAGACGACCACGTCGGCCATCTTGCCGGGCACGAGGCTGCCGGTCTTGCCGTCGATGCCGAGTGACTTGGCCGGGTTCAGCGACAGCCATTGCCACGCCTCTTCCTCGGGAATGTTGATGCCGATCTTCTTGCCGTCGGCCCAGGCCTTCGCGGCTTCCTGGTTCAGGCGCTGGATGCCGATATCGCTGTCCGAATGCACGATGGCGCAGGCACCGGCCTTGTGCACCATCGGTATGTTTTCCTTGATGCCGTCATAGGCTTCCATCTTGAAGCCCCACCAGTCGGCCCACATCGACGAACAGGCGCCATATTCCGCCAGCTTGTCGGCAATCTTGTAGGCTTCGACAGCATGGTGGAAGGCGGTGACTTTGTAGCCAAATTCCTTCGAGATATCCATGACTTGAGCCATCTCGTCAGCGCGATAGCAATGCATGTGAACGAGAATGTCGCCGTCGAGCACACCCTTCAGCGTGTCCAGCTCCAGGTCGCGCATCGGCGCGTCGCCACCTTCCTTCTCGTACTTTTCCCATTTGCGCTTGTAGTCGGCGGCCCGGATCCACGACTCGCGATAGCCCGCGACATTGCCCATGCGCGAATAGGGCGCGCCGCCGGGATAGCTGCCATTGCCATAGCCGTAGACCCGCTTCGGATTCTCGCCGCAGGCCATTTTCAGCGTGTAGGGCGCCCCGGGAAACTTCATGCCCTGCACGGTCCGGCTCGGCACATTCTTCAGCGTCACCCCGCGCCCGCCGAACAGGTTCGCGCTGCCCGGCAACACCTGCAGCGCCGTGACGCCGCCCGCCAGTGCCCGCGTGAATCCCGGATCCTGTGGCCAGATGCCATGTTCGGACCAGGCTTCCGCCGTTACCGGGCCGGAAATCTCGTTGCCATCGCCATGCGCGCTGACACCCGGCGAGGGATAGACGCCGAGATGGCTGTGATTGTCGACGATACCGGGCGTCACCCAACGGCCGGCGGCATCGATGACCTTGGCATCGCCCGGCGCGGTCAGGTCCTTGCCGATCGCCGACACTTTGCCGTTCTCGATGAGAAGGCTACCCTTTTCGATCCGCGCGCCGGTGCCGTCGATGATCGTCGCGTTCGAAATAAACACGGACGGGTTCGGATACGGCGCATAGGTCGAGGGGAACGGGTCCTTGGGGACCGTGATCTTGTCCTTGCTGTCGGCCTTGTCCGAGCCGCCGCATGCGGCCAGAATCAGGGCAAGGCACGACAGGCCCGCCAGGGAAATTCGGTTCATCTGTATCAGCCCCGCTCGCTGTAATGATTACAGGTGCATTTGTGCGCAGATTTGCCTTTGCGGCAAGGGGGGCGGCGCGTTCAGCGCTTGACGGGCGGCGAAACGTTCTTTTCGCGGGCAAAAACCAGCTTCATCAGCCAGTTAGGTGCAAAACGCTCGACGCGGGGGTGGCGTTTCAGCACGCTCTCCATCCAGCGATGGCCCCAGACCGAATTTCGTCCCAACAGGATAACGCCCAGGATGCCGAATGGCAGGCCGATCGGAATCAGGGGCGTCACGATACCAATCGGGATCGACAGGGCGATCATCAACAGGCCGATCAGGGCCAGCAGCTGGCGGAACGCGGTATTGAAGCCGGAACGGAGGGGATCAGCCGGCCTTCGGGGCGGCAGGGAGGCAGTTTCGGTCATCGTGTTCGTTTCGTCGTCAGCCATTCTGGGTGATATGGGGGTTCTGTGTTGGTCCGGCCAATGAAATCATCAGGATGTGTTCAAAGTCTGGCAACAGCGTTACCCGATTGCTACAACTGTGAAACTTCTTGCTGTCAATTGCGGGAACCGGGCATGAGGACAGCATGAAATTACAGTCCATCCAGATTCTGCGCGGGCTCGCGGCGCTGCTGGTCGTCCTCTATCACATTCGCGCCATGGAAGCCCTGGCCATCGGCAGGAATGGCCTCAGCGAGGTCCCGCTGCTCAACGGGTTCGTGACCAATGGCTTTGCCGGCGTCGACCTGTTCTTCGTGATTTCGGGCTTCATCATGGTTTATGTCACGCAGGGCATGCGGGCGGGAATCAGGTCGAGCCTCGATTTCCTGTTCGCCCGCGTCACCCGGATCTATCCGCTCTGGTGGTTTTTTGCCGGCCTCATTTCCGTGATGTTCGTCATCTACAGCGCCATCGGCTATGAGGACGTTTGGGACCGTGCACGCCAGGGCGAGCCGCTCGTGCCCTATCTCGTCAAATCTATCTTTCTGGTGCCGCAGGCTGGGCCCCCGGTGCTTGGTGTCGGCTGGACACTCGTCCACGAGATGTACTTCTACGCCGCCTTCACGCTGATGCTGCTCGTGCCCCGCCGGTTCTGGCTCTGGATCCTCCTCGCCTGGGGCGCGATGATCGCCGGCGGCTCGGCCTTCGGCCTGTCCCGGCCCTTTGCCGGAGATTACAGCGCGCTCCTGTTCTATCCGATGACCATGGAATTCATCATGGGCGCGGTTGTCGGGCTGGCCATCAGCTCCGGCATCGCCTGGCGCAGCGGCATCGTGACTCTGGTGGGCACGCTATGGCTGATGGCCGGCCTCACCTTCCAGGGCGTGGAAGACGCCGATCTCCTGATGTGGGGACGGGTCGTCTGGTTCGGCCTGCCCTGCACCCTGCTGGTCTACGGCTTCGCCACGCTCGAACTGTCCGGCAGGCAGGCCTGGCTGGTCCCCGTCGGAATCGGCGCGCTTGTCGCTGCCCTGATCAGCCTGCTCTACAATCTCGTCTCCGAAAGCCCCTTCTCAGATCGCCTCGGCGCCACGATCGTCACCGTCGCCGTCGGCGTAGTGGCCATGCTGTCCGTCCTGTGGGCCGGCTGGCTCGCCGGGCAGGCCAGGCCAGAGCGGATTCGCGCCATGACGCCCGGGTTCAAGCGCGTCCATCGTGGCCTGGCGCGAGTCGGCGACTGGTCGTTCTCGCTCTATCTCTGCCACCCGCTCCTGCTCGCGCCAATTCGGCTCGCCTTCGGAGAGGCTGCGAAAGTGCCGTGGCTCGCCCCGGTCTTCCAGCTGGGCCACGCAGGCCCCCTCGACAATATCGCGCTGATCGCGACCTCGCTTGCAGTCACAATGCTCGCCGCAGCGCTGTCCTACCGCTTCATCGAACGTCCGATGATCATCGGCTTCGGCCAGCTGCGCGAACGCCTCTTCTACCGGAAACCGGAACAGGCCGCCGCCGGCTAGGTCGCCTATTCCGCCGCGACCGTATCCGGCGTCGGCGCCGTCCATTTCAACACCGGCTTGCGCGCCGCGCGCGTCTCGTCAAGACGCCGGGCCGGAGCAAGATAGGGCGCGCCCTTCAGCGTCTCGTCGCCCTGCGCCGCGCGCCGCGCGATACTTTCGAGCGAGGCGCAGAACTGGTCCAGCGTCGCCTTGCTCTCGGTCTCGGTCGGCTCGATCAGCATCGCGCCATGCACGACCAGCGGGAAATACATGGTCATCGGGTGATAGCCCTCGTCGATCAGCGCCTTGGCGATGTCCAGCGTCTCGATGCCGTCCGCCGTGAACGCATCCGAGAACAGCGCCTCGTGCATGCAATAGCCTTCGAAGGCGGGCGTCATCACATGCTTCAGCTTCGCCGCGATATAGTTCGCGTTCAGCACCGCATCCTCGGCGACCTGTTTCAGGCCGTCCGCGCCATGGCTGAGGATATAGGCCAGCGCCCGCACGAACATGCCCATCTGGCCGTGGAACGCCACCATCCGGCCAAAGCTCTCGCTCGCCTCGCCGTCCATGTCCTCGACCAGCGAGAACACGCCGTCTTCGTTCTTCACCACGAAGGGCACAGGCGCATAAGGCGCCAGCGCTTCGGAGAGGACCGTCGGGCCCGAGCCCGGCCCGCCGCCGCCATGCGGGGTGGAGAAGGTCTTGTGCAGGTTGATATGCATCGCATCGACGCCGAGATCGCCCGGCCGCACGCGGCCGACGATGGCGTTGAAGTTCGCCCCGTCGCAATAGAAGTATCCGCCCGCATCATGGATGAGGTCGGCAATTTCGCGGATGTCCGTCTCGAACAGGCCGCACGTATTCGGATTGGTCAGCATGATGCCGGCCACGTCGTCGGTCCGTTCCAGCTTCGCCCGCAGCATGTCCATGTCGACACGGCCCCGCGCATTCGCCTTGATCTCGTCGACCTCGAAACCGCACTGCACTGCCGTCGCCGGGTTCGTGCCATGCGCCGAGGCGGGCACCAGCACGCGCTTGCGCGTCTCGCCCTCGCCGCGCGCGATCAGCGCCTGCCGAATCGCCAGCATGCCCGCCAGTTCGCCATGCGCGCCCGCCTTCGGGCTCATCGCCACGAACGGCATGTTGGTCAGCACTTTCAGCCAGGTCGCCAGCTCATCGATCAGTTCCAGCGCGCCCTGCACCGTCGCCTGCGGCTGCATCGGGTGGATGTCGCCAAAGCCCGGCAGGCGCGCCATCTTCTCGTTGAGCCGCGGATTGTGCTTCATCGTGCAGCTGCCCAGCGGGAAGAAACCGAGATCGATGGCATAATTCCTCTGCGACAGGCGCATGTAGTGGCGCACCATCTCCGGCTCCGAAAGGCCCGGCAGGCCGGTTGGCACCTTGCGCGACACGCCGCCGAGGCGCCCCGTCCGGTTCTGAGGCGCCGGCAGGTCGACGCCCGTCGTTTCACTTGTCCCGATCTCGAAGATCAGGCCTTCAGCCTGCAACAGGCCGCGAGAGCCGGACACGGTCTCGATGGCAGATACGGACGCGGATGTCGGCGCCGTCGGGCGGCCCTGATTGTTCATGGTCATCAGACAATCTCCTTCAGCGCCGCCGCATAGGCGGCAATATCTTCCGGTGTCGTACATTCCGTCGCCGCGCAGACGATCACGTCGCCCATAGGCTCTGCCGGGAACAGGCGGCTCGCCCGCACGCCGCCGACAACGCCGGCCTCGTCCAGCATCGCCAGAACAGCCTCGGCATTCATCGGTGTGCGGAACGCAAACTCGTTGAAGAAACGCGGCGTCAGGATTTCCACCCCCGGCACAGCCTCCAGCGCATCGGCCAGGTCGCACGCCGCCTCATGGTTCAGCAGCGCGACGCCGCGCAGCCCCTTGTCGCCCAGCAGCGTCATGTGCGCGGTGAAGGCCAGCGCGCAAAGCCCTGAATTGGTACAGATATTCGATGTCGCCTTGTCACGGCGTATATGCTGCTCACGCGTCGACAGGGTCAGCACAAAGCCGCGCTTGCCGTCGGCGTCCACCGTCTCGCCGCAGAGGCGTCCCGGCATCTGCCGCACCAGTTTCTCGGTGCAGGCAAACAGGCCCACATAGGGCCCGCCAAAGCCGAGCGGCACGCCGATCGACTGGCCTTCGCCCACGGCAATGTCCGCGCCCATTTCGCCCGGCGGCGTCACAAGGCCGAGCGCCACGGCCTCCGTGAACACCGACACGAACAGCGCCTTCTTCGCGTGGGCCGCATCGGCCACAGCAGACATGTCAGTCACCGTGCCGAACACGTTCGGGCTCTGCCCGATCACGCAGGCAGTGTCATCATCCACCGCGTCGGCCAGCGCCATCTCGCCATCGACGGCCACCGCCAGGTGCACCACTTCCAGCCCCTGCGCCTCGCAGAGCAGTTTCGTTGCTGCCGCATAATGCGGGTGCAGGCCGCCGGACAGGATCACTTTCTTCCGGCGAGTCACGCGGCAGGCCATCACGGCCGCCTCGGCGCACGCGGTCGAGCCGTCATACATTGAGGCATTCGCCACATCCATCGCGGTCAGCGCGGCCACCTGCGTCTGGAATTCGAACAGGGTCTGCAGCGTGCCCTGCGCGATCTCCGGCTGGTAGGGCGTGTACGTTGTCAGGAATTCCGAACGCTGGATCACCATGTCGACGCTGGCCGGGATATGGTGCTTGTAGGCGCCGCAACCGACAAAGAACGGGCCCGACGAGGCCGAGCGGTTCTTCGCGGCCAGTTTCGAGAGATGGCGTTCCACCGCCAGCTCCCCCTGATGGTCCGGCAGGCCGGCAATCTTGCCGCCAAGCCGGGCCTCCTTCGGCACGTCGGCGTAGAAGTCATCAACGCTTTTCGCGCCGATCACGTTCAGCATCGCCTTGCGGTCATCATCGGTCAGGGGAAGGTAGCGCATATCTAACTCGTCTCTTTCTCTTGAAGAACCTCATCCTGAGCGAAGTCGAAGGACGGGGTTCTGGCTTGATGTCTGTGCCGCCCGCACTCTGATCCTTCGACGTCGCTCAGGATGAGCGCTGCTTGAGGCAGCGGATTGGCTAAAGCCCCTTGCAAAACGCGGCATAGGCGGCGGCGTCCATCAGGCCGTCCAGTTCGCCCGCATCGGCCAGTTTGATCACGCAGAACCAGCCATCGCCTTCGGGGCTCTCGTTCACCGTCTCCGGCGCATCGGCGAGGGCGCCGTTCGCCTCGACCACGTCGCCGCTGACCGGCGCATAGACGTCTGACGCCGCCTTGACGCTCTCGACGACGGCCATGTCGTCGCCCTTCTTCACGGTCTTGCCGACGTCCGGCGTCTCGACGAACACGACGTCGCCCAGCTGCTCGGCGGCATAGGCGGTGATGCCGACCTTGCCCTTGTCGCCGTCGACGCTGACCCACTCATGGTCTTCTGTGTAATAGGTCGCCATGGGTTTCTCCCCCTGTTTAGCGTTTGTAATTGTGCGGAACGAACGGCAACGTGACCACTTCGCCTGGCCGTGCCTTGCCGCGTACCATCAGATCGATTTTCGTGCCGGGCGCCGCATGGGCGGCGGCGACATAGCCCATCGCCACCGGATGGTCGACGGTCGGGCCAAAGCCGCCGGACGTCACCACGCCCACCGCCTTGCCACCCACCTGCACTTCCGTTCCCTCCCGGGCCGGGGCCCGCTCCAGCGGACGAATGCCCACGCGCTTCTCCGCCGGGCCGTCCTTCAGCGCCGCCAGGATACGCGCCGCGCCGGGAAAATTGCCCGCCTCGCGCCGTGTCTTCTGGATCACCCAGCCCAACCCGGCCTCGACCGGATCGCGGCTCGTGTCCATGTCATGCCCATAGAGGCAAAGTCCGGCTTCGAGGCGCAGCGAATCCCGCGCGCCAAGGCCGATCATCTCGACCCGTTCATCCGTCAGCATTTCCTCGATCAGCGGCAGGCCCGCTTCGGGCGCCACCAGCACCTCGAACCCGTCCTCGCCGGTATAGCCACAGCGCGACACGATGCAGCGCGTGCCGTTCAGCTCGAACGGCATGTGGTGCATGAAGGCCAGCTCTTCGCAGCCGGGGAAGAAATCGCTCAGCACGTCCACGGCTTCGGGCCCCTGCAGCGCGAACAGGATACGGTCGTCGGCGCGCGTCAGCACGGCCTTGCCCGCCAGCGCCTTTTCGAAGATGGCCCAGTCCTGTTCCTTCACCGCGCCATTGACGACGATGTACAGGCTGCCCTGCGCCTCGTCGCCCAGCGGGCGCGTAATGATCAGGTCGTCGAGGATGCCGCCTTCTGCGTTCAACAGCACGGTCAGCCGCGCCTGGCCCTGTTTCAGGCTGGCAATGTCAGACGGCACCAGCGTCTCGACCAAAGCCGCGATCTTGGCATGCGCCTCATCGCCGCCGCCAATGCCTTCTTCCAGCGACAGGAAACACGGCCCCATATGCGAGACATCGAAAATGCCGGCATGGGTCCGCGTCCATTTATGCTCGTCCATCACGCCCATCGGGTATTGCACCGGCATCTCATAGCCAGCGAACGGCACGAGCTTGGCCCCGCGCGCAACATGCAGGTCGTAAAGTGGAGTGCGCTTCAACGCATCGGTTGGGGTATCTGCCATGGCGCCATCAATCCAAAAGGTGACGGATCGGCGCT
>TARA_R110000751_G_scaffold95381_3_pt1 | contig 40881 bp, 37 predicted proteins | sample TARA_R110000751 | Tara Oceans TARA_R110000751 (sample SAMEA4398001) | marine metagenome | biome: Polar Biome; feature: [MES] marine water layer (ENVO:01000295) within the mesopelagic zone...; material: water (ENVO:00002006), including particulate matter (ENVO:01000060) such as...... | reverse complement strand
AGGCGGGGGGGCAGGCGGGGGGTCAGGCGGTGATATGTTGAAACAAAGAGAGATCATCAGGGGCGCAACAAATGCGCCCCTGAAATCAGTCCGCTGTTAAAGCAACTTTCCATCAATGAAGCTCTTGCGCACGTCTTCACGCTCGTTTTCAGGCGCAGAAACCAGACCATATTCAGCCAACGGAGAATCCGGGCCGATCATCTGATCGGATGTGAAGAACTCGACATATTCCTTCAGGCCGGGAATAACGCCGAGATGGGCCTTCTTGACGTAGAAGAAAAGCGGGCGTGATACCGGATAGATGCCGGCAGCAATGCTTTCCGTGTCCGGAACAATATCGTTGACCGTGGCAACCTTCAGCTTGTCGGCATTGTTTTCATAGAAAGCCAGACCGAAGACGCCAACGCCGGTTTTGTTGGAGTCGATACGCGCCAGCGTTTCCGTGTAGTCACCGTCGATATCGACCGCGCCACCGTCCTTGCGCACAGCGATACAGGCCTTGCCGGCGGCCTTTTTATCCATGCCGCCATCGATGTGGACCTGCTTGTCGCCGACTTCTTCGCAACCGACTTCCAGCAGCTTGTCTTCAAAGACTTCGCGTGTGCCGTGTTTTTCACCGGGAATATAGGCGTTGATGTCCCAATCCGGCAGATCGGCGTTGACATCCGACCATTTCTTGTTGGGGTTTGCGACGGCTTTGCCGTCCACGATGATATTGGCAGCAAGCGCCAGATAGACATCTTTTGGCGTCAGCTTGAAATCAGGTCCGTTGATGTCTGTGGCAAAGACAATGCCATCATAACCAATGCGGATTTCCTGAATTTCGGTGACGCCGTTTTCAGCGCATGCCTCGATTTCGCTCTCACGAATGGAACGCGAAGAGTTTGCGATATCAATGGTCTGCGGGCCAACGCCCTTGCAGAATTCTTTCAGACCGCCCGAAGAACCACCGGATTCAACGATGGGTGTCTTGTAGGTCGGAAAGATTTCGCCAAATGTTTCGGCGACGATTTTTGCGTAGGGCAATACGGTCGATGATCCAGCAATCTGGACCTGGTCGCGTGCTGCTGCAGCGCCGGCAAAAGCGGCCGATGCCAGCAGGACGGCGGCGGTAAGGCGAAGTGTTTTCATAGGAATCTCCGGTCAATGCGGTCTGTTTGATCATTCATGGTCAGCACAACGGTACCCCCGCTGGCTCATGACTTTTAGCAGCCCGTTCAACGCAGTTTTATGACGCAATGATTACAAGTTTGTGACAGGTTAAATTGCTGTATTTATTGTGTTTTTATAAGCAATAAATTGAATCAGCGCTTTTGCCGGCTGAATCTGACACAAAACTCCGAGCCCTCTCCCACCGTAGAGTGAACCACAAGTCTGGCGCGGTGACGGGTCAGAATATGTTTGACGATGGCAAGCCCAAGGCCGGTGCCCTTTTTCGATCGACTGGCCTCGACACTGACCCGGTAGAAGCGCTCCGTCAGGCGGGGCACATGTTCTCTTGGAATACCGGGTCCGTAATCACGTACGGTTACGTCCACCGGAAAGGCTGCGTCGTCGCTCTGGCGAATGGCAACATCGACGAATTTGCCGCTTTGCCCATATTTGCAGGCATTCTCTATCAGGTTTTCAAAGACCTGAATGAGTTCGTCGCGATCACCTGACACGACAACAGGCTTTTCCGGGGCCTCATAGCGGACCGTCACGCCGAGGTTTTCGGCCAGAGGCTTGAGCGTATCAAGCACATGGTGGATCAACGCGGGAAGGTCCACCTCACCGGTCAGCACCATATGGGATTTCATTTCAAGCCGGGACAGGGAAAGCAGATCATCCACAAGCCGCGTCATGCGGCCCGCCTGTTCGAACATGATCCCCAGAAAACGCTCACGCGCCTCGGGATCATTCCTGGCAGGACCGCGCAGGGTCTCGATGAAACCGGAAAGTGACGCAAGCGGTGTGCGCAGTTCATGGCTGGCATTGGCTATGAAGTCGGTCCGCATGCGATCCATGCGGTGCGATTCACTCTGATCGCGCAGGGTCAGCATATAAAGTTCACTGCCGCCCTTCATGTCGGCAATCGCCGCCATCGGCGCTATGCGCACCCGGTACCAGCGCTCGGTCGGCACCTTCTCCACATATTCGCTCGTATAGTCCTTTTTGGTCGCCATTGCCTTTTCCACCAGATCCAGAATGGCTGGTGCGCGCAGACGCGATGAAAGATGGCGGCCGACCGTCATGGTTCCGAATTGCGCGATGGCGGCCTTGTTTTGATATTTCAGCGTGCCGCCCGGCGCCAGAATGAATGCCGGGTCCTCCAATGCCTCACAGGTGGTAAAGACAATGGTCTCCAGGGGCTGCCGGCCTTCCTTGCGCAAGCTGCGTTCTTGCTTGCGGGCAGACCGGGAACGGATCGGCAGGGCCGCTGCGACAAATATCAGCGCCATGCCGCTCAGGACCTGCCAGCGCGGCACCCCTTCCACCAGTTCGAGCGCCAGACCAAACGCAGCCGAGGCAACCAGAATGTAGCGTGCATCATAGAGCCGCTGCGCGATATTCTGTCGAAATTCCTGCATGTTTCCGGGTTCGATTCCAGCATTGAGTTTGATCAGGACGGCTGCCCTGCGACGCCGTCCACATCTATCGCCTGCCCGGCCACAATGCAAAAGTTCCAGGAAGAGTCCACACGGCTGCAAGATATTGTGGCGGGCAGATTTTGGCATTTAACGGCGAAAGGTGACACTACGATGAATGTTTCCGTTCTATCGGCCCGTTCTATCGGCCCGTTCAATCGGCCTGATGCAATCGAACAATCTTTGCAACCGAATATTGACTCTTGCATGCTATGATCAGGTTTCGGCCAGAGGGAATGGCCACCAATGATCGGGAATGAACAGATGTCGAAGAAAAAGTCGGACAGATCCGTTGAACTGAAGATCAATGGCGAAAAACGCCTGTTCGATATTGATAATCCCGACCTGCCCGACTGGATTGAGGACAAGGCGTTCGGCTCAGACGATTACCCCTATGACAAGAAGCTCAAAAGGGGGACCTATGAGGAGCAACTGGAGGCGCTGCAGATCGAACTGGTCAAGGTGCAATCCTGGCTGCAGACCAGCGGCGAACGGGTGATCGCTGTTTTTGAAGGACGCGACGCCGCCGGAAAAGGTGGCTCCATCGGGGCAACACGCGCCTTCATGAACCCGCGCACGGCACGCATTGTGGCCCTGCCAAAGCCGACCGACAAGGAACGGGGACAATGGTATTACCAGCGCTATGTCGACCATTTTCCGACCGCCGGCGAAATGGTGATGTTTGATCGCTCCTGGTACAACCGCGCCGGTGTTGAACCGGTTATGGGCTTTTGCACCCCGCAAGAGCATGAGAGCTTTCTGCAGGACACGCCGCTTTTCGAGCGTATGCCGGTTCGCGAGGGCATTCATCTGTTCAAATTCTGGCTGAATATCGGCCGGGAAATGCAGTTGAAACGATTTCATGACCGCAGGCACAGCCGGTTGAAGTCATGGAAACTCTCGCCAATGGATATGGCAAGCCTCAACAAATGGGACGATTATACAAAAAAGCGGGACCAGATGCTGGAGCAAACGCACACGGATCATGCGCCCTGGGCCGTTATCAGAGCCAATGACAAACGCCGTGCGCGCCTGAACCTCATCCGTCATATGCTGCACCACCTGCCCTATGAGGGCAAGGATAGTGCCGCCATCGGTGAAATCGACAAGAAAATCCTGGGCAAGGGCCCGGGTTTTGTCGGCGACTGACGCTGTCGAACCATCTGCGCCGACTTGCACCATGAAACCAACAGGGGCGTGTTGATCCCTATTGTGGACGAATGCGAATGGCGTAGATGTTGATGCCCTTGTTGGAGCCCGAGACATCGCTGTTCAACGCCAGAATGCCTGACTCGCCGCCACCGTTGCGCACGTTGGAAAGATCAAGGCTGAACACAATATCATTGGTTTCATAGGTCACATCGAAACGTCGACGCCCGCAATCGCCACCGCCGGGAAGCTGACATTTGACATAGATCTGGGTTGTCGCATCGGTGCTCGAGCGCAGGGTCATGGCCACCAGAGCCTGACTGCCTGCAAGCGTGTCCAGAATGCCGCGTCCCAGTTCAAACAGGACTTCGCCCTGTATATCAGGACTTTGCGAGACCACCTGCAAGGCCGAACGGCCATTGCTTTCGATCAAGGCCGCCTTGACACTGCCGCGTCCTGCAACCCGGGAGATATCTTCCGGGGTGAAGACATCAATCCATTCTCCGGAAAACTCGCCATCTGCCGACGGATTTCCGACAAAGGCATCGCCGTTTATGGTCGCCGGTGGATTGGGGACGCTTGTGTCGCGTTGCTCGGGGCTGAGCATCAGCCCGCTGAAGATCACCCAGAGGAATCCAATTCCCACCGCAGCAAGGACAAGAGCGGACACAAGGATGATTGCAAAGAACGGCCGACGGCGCTTCTCACGGACCGGTCGCGCGGCAGAACGCGCATCATCGTTGAACAGCATTGCATCGGGTCGTTGCCCATCGACAATTCTTTCAGGCGCATCAAGCTGCAGACCATCACGGGACCGGCCAGCGGCACCCGGTTTGGAGCGCGGCGCATTGGCACGTGACGGGCCGGAACGGGACGGATTGTAACGGCCGGGTTCAGATCGGGCCGCGTTGAGGGGGGCAGTATTGGAGCGGGCTGGATTGGAGCGGACCGGATTGGGGCGGGTTTGATTGGGGCGGGGAGACCCGGAGCGCATCTGTCCACCGATCTGAACATCATCATCCGCCAGGCTGATATTGCTACCGTCGTTGACAGTGGTTGCCTGCTTTTGGGCTGGCTGTTTTGGGGCTCCCTGTTTCGGGGCTGCCTGTTTTGAAGTACTGTTGGTGATCGGGGCTTGTGGTGGCACGTCCTGCAAAACGGATTTGGGCCCCGCAGCAGCGGATCGGCGGGGGCGCTTTTGATAATCGGCCTCGATGGCGTTGATCAGCGCTTCCAGTTTGCGGGTTTGCTCGCGCGCACTATCGCTGCCCCATTTGCCCTGCTTTGTATGACTGTTTGACAATGCATTGCGAGCAGAATCATAAATCCGTGCGCGCAGCTCCGGATTGCTATCATCCGCTTTTTGCAACGCGTTCCGGATGGCCGTTTCAAATGCCTTCAATGCTCGTTCCCCATGTGGTCAGCGGCTCAAAAGCGCTGACTGCGTGACAGCAATATTCCCATATAAACTGCCTAAGTCCCTTAGCGAATCTCTCTTATCAGGTTGATCCCCATTTACAAACATCAGGTGTCACAGTTAACACCAAAGGTGTACGCAAAGTTCCCTTTGACGGGCTGATATGCATGATTTATCGCGGAAAATATCTCAGGCGACGTTCTCTTCGCCATATTAGCCTGTGTCAATAGCACCGACACGCAAAGCTCTATCTAGTTCGCAAATCGTCTTTTAACAGGGCCGGAGACAAATAAAAGCGTTAGAAAAATCTTTTCAGCGTCCAAAAGGTCTGCTAACCCGCCCTTACGTTTCCGTAAACGTCATACAACAGGACATTGCAGCATGGCGCTTCCAGATATCTTGAAAAAAAATCTCCGCCTGCCGATCGTCGGCGCACCGCTTTTCATCATTTCGCATCCGCCTCTGGTGCTTGCGCAATGCAAGGCGGGTATCGTCGGCTCCTTTCCGGCGCTGAATGCCCGCCCGGAAGCACAGCTTGATGAATGGCTGGCGGAAATGACGGAAGAGCTTGCCAATCACAATGCAAAAAATCCCGACCGCCCTGCCGCGCCCTTTGCCGTCAATCAGATCGTCCACCGGTCCAATACGCGGCTGCAGCACGATCTGCAGATGTGCGAAAAATACAAGGTGCCGATTGTCATTTCCTCGCTGGGCGCCGTTCCGGAGGTCAATGAAGCCGTGCATGCCTATGGTGGCATCGTCTTGCACGACATCATCAACAACCGGCACGCCAATTCGGCGATACGCAAGGGCGCAGACGGTTTGATCGCCGTTGCCGCCGGTGCCGGTGGTCATGCAGGCCCCCTGTCACCCTTTGCGTTGATACAGGAAATCCGCGAATGGTTTGACGGGCCGCTGCTGCTGTCCGGATCGATTGCCAATGGCCGCTCGGTTCTGGCGGCCCAGGCCATGGGCGCCGATCTGGCCTATATCGGCACGCCGTTCATCGCCACAGAAGAGGCACGGGCCGTTGATGCCTACAAACAGATGATTGTCGACAGCAATTCCGCCGATATCGTCTATTCCAATTATTTCACCGGCATTCACGGCAATTACCTCAAGCCATCCATCGCGCAATCAGGCATGGACCCCGATGATCTGCCGCAGGCCGATGCATCGAAAATGGATTTTGATGGCAAGGCATCGGGCGCCAAGGCCTGGAAGGACATATGGGGTTCCGGTCAGGGCATCGGCGCTGTCAAGAAAGTCCGGCCCGTCGCAGAATTTGTCGACCAGCTGGAAATGGAATATCTGGCCGCCAAAAAGGATCTGCTGGAATCATGACAGCCTCACGGCTGTCATGAGTTTGAGCCCCAGGGGCCGTGGTGAGCGCCTTTGGCATCACGACGCTCAAAGCCATGGGCACCAAAAAAGTCTCTTTGCGCCTGGATCAGATTGGCCGTTGAATGGCTGGTCCGCATCATGTCGAAATAGGAAAGCCCGGCAGACAGCGCTGGCGCCGGCAGACCGCTTTGCGCAGCAAGGCTGACCGTCTGGCGCAAATCCGTCTGGGTTTCGCGCATCAGCCTGGCAAAGAAATCCGAGAACATCAAATTGGCATCCGGGCTCTCGGCCAAGGCGTTGGCCATGTCGTTGAGCATGGTGGAGCGAATGATGCATCCCTCGCGCCAAACTTTGGCAATCTCCGGCATGGGCAATGTCCAATCATTGGCCGCAGAAAGCGCTGCCAGCAATTCGAAGCCCTGCGTGTAGCACATGATCTTGCCGGCGATGAGCGCATTGCCCAAAGTGTCAATCGTCAATTGCCCTTCCGCCAGCCTTTGTGGCGCAGCACCAAAAAGCGACTCGCCCTTTTGCCGCATTTGCAGCCGTGACGACAGGTTGCGGGCGGCAACCGCCGCCTCGATCACCGTTGCCGGCACGCCCAGATGCTGCGCCTCGATGGCTGTCCAGCGGCCCGTTCCCTTCTGGCCGGCCCGGTCAAGGATGATGTCCAGCACGGGGGCGTTGGTCTGCGGATCAACGGCCTTCGACACGGTGGCGGAAATTTCCATCAGGTAGGATTTCAGCACGCCCGTGTTCCAACCTTCGAAAACATCGCCGATCTGCGCCGGTTGCAGCCCCATGCCATCACGCATGATGCCGTAGGCTTCGGCGATCATCTGCATGTCCGCATATTCGATGCCGTTGTGCACGGTCTTCACGGCATGTCCGGCGCCGCCCTCCCCCATCCATGTGGCGCAGGGTATCCCCTGATAATCGGCAGCGATGGCCTGCAGGATGGGCGCGACGCGATCCCAGTGGACCTTGCGGCCGCCACCCATGATCGACGGACCAAAACGTGCACCTTCTTCGCCGCCAGAGACACCGATCCCAAGGAACGGAGCCCCACTGGCCGCCCGGCGGTTGGTGTCCTGGAAATTTGCATTGCCCGCGTCGATGACGATGTCATCCTCATCCATCAGCGCGCGCAAGGTCGCAATATATTCATCAACCACGGGACCGGCGGGAACCATAAGGATCACAGCTCTGGGTGGCTTGATCGCGCGGATCAGCTCTTCAACCGTATCGCAGGCCACCAATTGGCTGGCCAGAGGTCCGGCATCATGCATAAAACCTTCGATTTTCTCGACAGTCCGGTTATGGACCGCCACCTTGAAACCGTTTTCGGCTATATTGAGTGCAAGGTTTGCACCCATGGTACCCAGTCCAATCAGACCAATATCTGCTGCTTGATTATCCATTCTGGCCCTGCTCCCCCTGCCCGCTCAATAAAGTTGCGTCGCCGCTCGTCGCGGCTATTGCGTAAAATTGGTGTTTTGCTCTTCCACCGAAACATACATTGGAAACGACCTGCGGGACCAGCATTTTTCCCCGTGACGCGATTGAAGGGCTGGTGACTGCATCTCCTATCGCGCCAAAACCAATTGCCCTTTGCTTGACGGGCGCGTTGCCCATCACATAAGTAACAGCAGCCGGTCCGTCGTTCCGAAACCAGGACATGATCGTTTCTCTCCTCGGCAATAGGTGTTATCGATAACATAGATCGCTGATTTCGCAAGGAAATTCCCAATGCAAGCCTTCAAGACACGCCAAACACTCACCCATGCCGCGACCATGACGATGCTCAGTGCCGCCATCAGCAAGGCTGAGGAAATCGGCCAACCGCAATGTATCGTGATTGTGGATGCGAGTGGTGAACTGCATGGGGAAATCCGCATGACCGGCGCCAAATTTCTCAGCCGCAAGAGCGCCACGGCAAAGGCACGCACCGCCGCCTCCAATGCCGCACCGACCACGGCCATTCCTGAATCCTTTCGCGCCCCCATTGCCGCAGCAACCGGCGGCGCTGTCACGGCGCTTCCCGGTGGCCTGCCAATCATTTTCGATGGCGAACTCATTGGCGGCATCGGTATCGGCTCAGGATCCGGCGAGCAGGATATTGCCGTTGCCAATGCAGCGCTGGAATCCATAGGCGCCGATATATTTTGAGGCCCGCATAGAGCCGGGAATTTTCGGCGGAGGAAACACCTTGTCGCATCAAAACGCACTTTTTAACCTGTCGGGCCGCACTGCCCTGATTACCGGTTCATCACAGGGGATCGGTCTGGCCCTGGCAAAGGGGCTGGGTGAAGCCGGAGCCAAAATCGTGCTTAATGGCCGCGATGGGACAAAGCTTGCCGAGGCGACAGGCACGCTGCGCGCTGATGGCCTGAGCGTATCCGAACTGGTATTTGATGTCACTGACAATGGCGCGGTCAACGCGGCCATTGACGGTTTCGAGAGCGCCAATGGAGCGATCGACATATTGGTGAACAATGCCGGCATGCAGTTTCGCACGCCTCTGGAGGATTTTCCTGCCGCTATGTTCGAAAAAATGCTGGCGACCAATGTGTCCAGCGTCTTCAATGTCGGCCAGGCGGTCGCCCGCCACATGATCACGCGCGGCCAGGGCAAGATCGTCAATATTGCCTCCGTTCAAACGGCGCTGGCCCGCCCCGGCATTGCGCCCTACACAGCCACCAAGGGCGCCGTTGGCAATCTGACCAAGGGCATGGCGACCGACTGGGCCAAATACGGCCTGCAGGTCAACGCCATCGCGCCGGGCTATTTCGACACACCGCTCAATGCGGCTCTCGTCAGCGATCCGGACTTCACCGCGTGGCTGGAAAAGCGAACACCTGCCGGACGCTGGGGCAATGTCGACGAACTGGTCGGCGCCTGTATTTTCCTGACCGCACCGGCCTCCAGCTTCGTCAACGGCCACACGCTTTATGTCGATGGCGGCATCTCGGTCTCCCTTTGACATGGCGCGCCTCTATGTCGTGATGGGTGTTTCGGGCTGCGGCAAGACAACCATAGCAACGGCGCTTGCACATGCGACGGGTGGTTTTTTTCTGGACGGCGACAGTTTTCACCCGGCAGGCAATATTGAAAAGATGCGCGCCGCCATCGCGCTGACGGACGAGGACCGATGGCCCTGGCTTGAACAGGTCGGCCGGCAGATGGCATCGCAAAAAGGCACGGTCTTTTGCGCCTGTTCGGCGCTCAAACGCAGCTACCGCGCACGCATTGCCAAAGCGGCAGGTGAAGACGTGCTGTTCATTCATCTGCAAGGCAGCAAGGCACTGATCGAAACCAGAATGCGCGCCCGGCAGGATCATTTCATGCCGCCCAGCCTGCTGGACAGCCAGTTTGACACGCTTGAAGTGCCGGGCCCGGATGAATTGGCCTTCAATGTCGATATCGCCCGCAGCGAACCGCAGATCGTTGCCCAAATCCTTGAAAAGCTGGCTCTGTGATGCAGCTTGAAAAATGATCGCGACGCGCAGGGTTTTTCAAAGGGTTTGCATCTTGAATTGTTGGCCAATAGAGGGTATTCAGCGCCGCATTGCAGGGCGTTAAATCAAACGCAACGCATTTGTTGCATCATCCGTGCATCAGAGCCGCTTTAGCTCAGTTGGTAGAGCATCGCATTCGTAATGCGGGGGTCACGTGTTCGAGTCACGTAAGCGGCACCATTTACCTTTTGTCGGATTGTTTATATATCATAAAGGGATGATGTTTTGATGCACCTCGTCCCCCTCTATCATTCTAGACAATGTGCTGCATCGCCACGGCTTCAAAGCCTTCGCTATGCACTTCGCTTTAACCCTCCCGCCAAGATCTGTAGGTGCAAATCAGGGGGTGGCGGAGCGGACACTATACTTGATGCTCTGTCAGACAATGGTTGGGTAGCATGAAACTGGACCGTGGAAGCAAGGTTTTCTGCGGCCAATCAGATCTCTGAGCCACTCCAATATTAAACTCCGAAGCAACAATTCAACATTCGATCGGCATAAAATATGCGTGGCGGGTACCCCGCTTCCGGCGTCTTTGACGTCCGTTTGGAATTCCAACAATGAAATTAGTTCAGCAGCTTCTGATAAACCGATTGGGCAAGGTCCCACCCCAGATGTGACGACAGTTCATCTGCCGCAGCAACAATCATGGCTGAAAGCCTGTCGAGTTCCGGGCCTTCGAAATCAGATTGCGGGCCCAGAATGGTAATCGTGCATACTGGAACACCGGTTTGATCGAAAACCGGAGATGCCACAGCCGCAAAACCTACGTTGTGCAAGCCACTGGTAAAGGCCATGCGGCTTTTGCGTATCTGGGTCTTGAGCTTCTCAGCCTTGTCGCGCGTAAGAGCTTTTTCGCTCTTTTGGAGCTTGAGTTCTTGCTTTACCACCGCTTTTGTAAGGTCTCGATGTAAATTCGCCCAGAACACCCGCCCACTGGCAGAATTGATGACCGGCAGGACGTGGCCGATACGTATTGTTAGCGGCGTCAAACGGTTCTGATCAACTTTGCTGATCACAACCGGGCCGCCGTTACCCCAAATGCTGACATGGCCGTTTTTACCGGTCTGGGAGGTGAGCTCTATCAGTTTTCTATGGGCAAGTTCAGTCGGCTCCACACTGTTGAGGGCAGTCATGCCAAGTTGAAGCGCATAACCACCCAACTGATATTTCAATGTAGCGCTGTTTTGTTCGGCTATTCCGTTGGCGACGAAGCTGTTCATATAGAGTTGTGCCTGGCTGGTCGGCATGCCGGCTGCCCTGCTGAGTTCTGTAAGCGAACGGGGACTGTTTGCCGATACCAACGAATCGATCAATCCGAAACCGACTGCGATCGAATTGATTCGTCGTTTAACGTTTTCAGCAGGCATAGGTGGAAGTTCCATAAAATCTTTGTTCCGATACTATTATCACTTTATAGGTTTTCAGCAAGTTGCGCCCAACCAGCGAGCGCCTCGTGCAACTCAAAGCGCGCCTTCTGCTAAACATTGGACAAAATGTTCAATCTATGTATATGAAGGTTGCAGGCAGTCATGCTGCCCTTGGATATGGATTCAACCGAGGGAGAGAACGTTGGTTCGTACGGATGAATGGAAGTGGATCGAAGTTGCCAAGAGCGACGAAGTTGCCGAGCGTGGGCGACTTGTTCTCGATCTTGATAACAAAACCGCAGGCATTTTCCGCATTGGCGGAGAGCTCTTTGCCTATTGGAACATTTGTGCCCACATGGGTGGCCCCATTTGCCAAGGGCTGATGGTTCCCAGGATTGTCGAACAGCTCGACGGGAACAAGGCGATCGTCGGTAGCAAATTCGATGAGGAAGATATGCAAATCGCATGCCCATGGCATGGCGCGGAGTATTCTATTCGTACCGGGGCCCATGCGGGTGACGGCAAGATGAAGCTGAAAAAACTCCCGGTCTGCGAAGAAGAGGGAATTGTCTATGTCGGACTCTGAGCGCAAGAATACTCAAGGTCTCTTGGAACAGTTGGAGCGAACTCAGAGTGGCGACCTGTCCAATGAGCAAGCTGCTCTCCTGCTAAAGCAAGCAACGCGCCTCTATTCCGAAGTCATCACGCGGGAAGGATTCGAGGTGCCCTTGGGGCATGATGGCATCACCGCGACTGATGTTGTGGTTGCGGTGTCAGCATTGCTTCGTGCGCAGGAGTTGAACCCATTCGACCTGACTCTGTGGTTTGGTCAAGCCGTTCTGGAACAACCCCAAGCCAAAGCGAGGGACTGATTATGAAGGTTGAAGTCAAACGTCACCCGGTTCAGGAAATCGACATTCACACCGATACCCGGGAGATTCTGGCAAACTGTGATCGTGAGCGCGAGATTTACGGTCTCGATGACATGTTCATTGTTGATGTCGACGCGCACCATGTCGAACTGGATTCATGGTCGGAAATTCTCGACCAGATTGACGACCCGGTGGTGAAATTCAATGCGCAGGCTATAGCAAAGAACTGGCCTTATGCTTCCAATCTGGCTTTGAGTGCGCATGCACCCGGATTGACCTTGCAGGACGTTGGCGGTCGAATTCCGCATCAGGCACAACTTGCCGAACATGTGGAGCCTATTGACGGTCAACATCGGGATCTTACGCTCATCCATCGCGCGATGAATGCGATGTCATTGAATTATCAGATCGTGTTTCCGCAGCCAATGCTTGCCATCGGCATGCATCCTTCGGCGCAGGTGGAGACGCAATTGGTCAAGGCCTACAACAGATGGTTTGTCAAAAATATTCTTGAAAAGGGCGAGCGCATAAAATCCATGCTGCCGCTTCCGTTCCGGGATCCAGCGGCGTGTATGGAAATGATCGAGACATATGCCGATCATCCCAATGTGGTGGGTTTCTTGATTACGAGCCAGCGGATGGTCAATGTCGGTAGTTCCGCCTACATGCCGGTATATGCCGAACTTGAACGTCGAAATCTGCCCATCGGATTTCACGCGGGGCCGGACTATCAAATGGAAAAGCAGGTCAACCGCTTCCTGTCGGTTCATGCGCTTTCATTTGTAACCTGCAACATGGTTCATCTGACGAATTGGATCATGAACGCGATACCGGAACGTTTCCCGGATTTGAATGTCATCTGGATCGAAAGTGGTATCGCCTGGGTGCCATTCATGATGCAGCGTCTTGATCACGAGTGGATTCTCCGCCAGTCAGACGCGCCGCAATTAAAAAAACGTCCCAGCGAATACATGAAGAATTTCCATTATACGACCCAACCGCTCGAAGTAACCGACATGAAGATGCTGGAGGCGACCTTCGAAATGATCGACGCCAAGAACACACTGCTTTATTCATCGGATTGGCCGCATTGGGATTTCGATACGCCGGGGCGCATCGCCGGTCTGCCGTTCCTGGATGACGCGGCCAAGCGCAATATTCTTGGCGAAAATGCACGCAAGCTCTTTAATCTTTGATGTGGATATTGTTCACGCCTTTCGTATTTCGGACAGAACGACGTAAAAACGGGATCAGCGTTTCTCTAGCGATAGAGAAATCTCTTTGGTGACTGTCGAAAGCTTTTCTGCACTTCTCCCGATATCCTGAAAGGTCGGGTGATCCCGCAAGCCCAGCAAGGTCATTGCGCCTACCATCTGATTGTCGCGGTCGAAAACAGGTGCCGCGATCGACGCAAACCCAGTATTCAAGCGACTGTCGGAACTTGCATAATGTCTGGCAAGAACCTCCTGGCGCAACGCTTCCAATTTGCTTCGATCGATATTGATAATTGCAAGTTCTCTTTCAAGAACCGGTTCAAGTTCTTCCGGCTGCAGGAACGACAGGAATAATTGTCCTGTTGCTGACTGCGTCAGGGGCAAACTGTTGCCGATCCGGATCATCATCGGAAGACGTATATCAAAATCTATCTTCGAGATAATTGTTGGGCCGTTGTTTGCCCAAACGGACAGGTACACGGGCACTTGGAGATCCTGCTGTATCGCACGCATAGGGCCTCGTGATGCGCTGGCGACATCATTCTGGCGGATCGCGGCCAGCCCCAGACGGATGGCATAGGCACCCAAACTGTAAAGATGCGTGCTCGAATCATATTCGAGCAGACCAACTTCCACAAAACTTCTGAGATACAAGTGCGCTTGCGAAGCCGGCATACATGCAACGTCCGCAATTTGACTGAGCGTCAAAGGTCGACCCGCTTGCTCGAGAACCGCAACCAGGCTGAATCCAACACCGATCGATTGTATCTTGCGGGGAACTTTCTTCGAGACGGTCAAAGCCGTGCGCTCCGTGAGGCTGTTGGTTTCTTGAGTGCTTAACAATGACCGAAGGCATTAGCAAATGTCTCTTGACACCGCGTCAGCAACAAAACTAAACTTTGTATAACAGTTTGTGTCAATGTATCAAAAATGCATTGACGTAGGTTGGCGACGAACGTGAAGCAAGCAACGGCTTGTGACCACGCTCATTTTTTTCACATGGGAGGAAGAATATTGTTGAAACGGACATCCAAAATTTTGGCGCTGTGCAGTGCCCTGGCACTCTGTGTTGGCGCGACCGCAAGTTCCGCGCAAGAATTGGTCTACTCGACCTACTCGGGGCCCAAGCACCCGTTTGTTGTGGGAGAAGTGACGCAATCGGTTGAAAAACTGAAGAATGCCGACGTCGGCGCTCAGAATTGGCGGATAGCTCCCGGCGGACAAGTTCTGACCGCACGCGGGACGCTTGATGGCCTCTCTGGCGGGATTGCGGATGCCGGCTTTGTTGTGCCTGTCTACACCCGCAGCGCGCTGCCCGCATCAAGCCTGCTGTTCGATTTTATCGGGAAGTCGGGCGATGTGGTCGCCGGGACTGGCGCAGTCCTGGAAGCCGTCATGAAGAACTGCCCGAAATGCCTTGCCGAATATGAAGACAACAATGTCATGTTGTTGGCTGCGGGCAGTGCCGCGCACAATAAGATCATGTGCGGCTTTGACGTAAATTCCGCCGCAGACCTCAAGGGAAAGAAGATCCGCGCTGTTGGCTCTATGGCGAGCTTGGCAAGTGCCATGGGCGCAACGCCAGTGAACCTGCCGCCGCCGGAAGGTGCGACTGCTATCCAGCGCGGTACCGTCGACTGTGTCATGGGCCCTTCTGCATGGCTGGAATCCTACGGCTTGATGGATGTAACCAAGACGATCGTGGATGCGCCTTTTGGCTTTAGCAAGATGCTGGCTTTCTTTGTCATGAACAAGGGCAGCTACGAACGTCTGGACGATGATCAGAAAAAGGCGCTGATGGGTCAGATGCCAAACCTGATTGCCGGATTTACAATTGATGCCTACATCAATGAAGATGCTCGCCTGCTGGCCAAAGCAAGGGAAAACGGCATCAAGATCCATGAGGGTGGCGATGATTTCCTGAGTGTTATTTCGGGTTACACTGCCGGTGAACGCGAAGAGGTTGTCGCCCGCGCTGCCAAAGTTGGTTTCGATGGCGCTGACGATCTTCTGGCAACCTATGAAGGTCTGCTACCCAAGTGGGAAGCGATTTCGGCTGAGGTTGGTAACGATACGCAAAAATTCGCAAAAGCCCTGAGCGAAAATATCTATAATTGAGACTGACAATCTGGCGGCCCAAGGTGTTGGGTCGCCAGATGATCCATTCCGCACTGACTTGGACCAGTTCAGACTTCGGGGAAATATCATGTCATTGAAGCCGATCGCATCTGCCATACGGATACTTGCGAATTTTTTGGTCTATCTCAGCGGACTGCTTGCCATTTGCTTGATGGTCCATGTCTCTCTGGACGCTTGCTATCGCTATTTCTTCAACAAAACATTCGGCGCAACAATAGAGATCGCTTCTCTCTACTATATGGTGCCATTGTGTGTGCTGCCATTGGCGAAATTGATCCTCGATGACAAACTGCTGAAAGTCACTTTCGCAACCGAGTTGCTGCCGCTCAAACGTCAACGCCAATTGGATAAAATGAACGCGGTCATTCTGGTTGTCGGCTTCGGTCTGCTCGGCTATGCGTCGCTGCTTGAAGCGCTGGATAAGACCCGCAAAGGCGAGGTTTGGGAAAGCATCGCCGGGTTGATCCAGGCTTGGCCATCCCGTTGGGTCCTGCCCGTAGCATTTGGTCTCGCCATTTGTGCAGGTTTGCGTGTGGCCATTCTGGGCGCCGAACCGCAAATCAATGATACCCCATTCAACGACGACGTTGCACCACAAAACGTCAAGGGCGAGGCATAACCATGGCCGGATATGAAATAGGGCTTTGGTCGCTTGGACTTCTGTTCCTTTTGCTTTCTTTGCGCATGCCGATCGGACTGGCGCTTTTGTTCGTTTCTCTCGGTGGTGTTTACTTGCTTCGCGGATCCTTTACCGCGCTGCATCTTCTGAAAATTGGACCTTTCGATTTCCTCTCCCATTGGGGTTTGTCGGCCATTCCCATGTTTTTGCTGATGGGAGCAATTGCTTCCAAATGCGGCATCAGCGACCGCCTGTTCATCGCTGCCAATCTTTGGCTGGGTCGATTGCCAGGAGGGCTTGCCGTCGCAACAAACTGGGCCAGTGCAGTCTTCGCGGCAGCATCCGGCTCGAGTATGGCGACTGCCGCAGCCATGGGACGTGTTGCGATCCCCGAAATGCTCAAGCAGGGTTATCAGCCAGCTTTTGCCGCTGGCGTTGTTGCGAGTGCCGGGACGCTGGGTGCCCTGATCCCCCCTAGCATTCTATTGCTGCTCTACGGCGTGTTTGCGGAACAATCGATTACGCTGCTTCTGATCGCCGGGGTCATCCCAGGTATATTGACGGCCTTCATTTACATGGCACTGATCATGATCCGTGCCAAATTTGATCCCAAAATCGCTCCGCCAACCAATTACACGGCTCCAATGGCAGAAAAAGTTGCGTCTTTGAGCGGTGTCTGGCCGGTTACCTTGGTCATCGCAGGCATTATCCTTGGCCTCTACCTGGGTGTTGTCACCGCCACTGAGGCCGGCGCCTTTGGGGCTGCAATGACAGCCATTGTGGCGTTCTTCAACCGTGGCCTGACCTGGAAAACGCTCAAGGAAAGTGTCACCGAGACTGCAACGACAACTGCCAATATTTTCTTTGTGGCCATGGCGGCAAGTATCTTTGCCAGCTTCCTCGCACTTTCCGGTTTCACCGTCTGGGCCAGCGAAATCATCTTCTCGAACGACATGAGCAACTTCAGCATCATCATGATGGTTGTGCTGATCTATTTGTTTCTGGGCATGTTCCTCGACCCTCTCGGAATTCTGCTTCTGACGCTCCCGATTCTTATTCCCATTCTGGAGAAGAGTGGCATGAATATGATTTGGTTCGGGGTCATAGTAGTCAAACTAATCGAAATCGGCTGTTTGACCCCGCCCGTCGGGCTAAACGTCTTTGTCGTAAAATCTGTCGTTGGCGACAGGATATCCCTTGGTCAGATTTTCAAGGGTGTCAGTTGGTTTCTGATCGCCGAAATCGTCATTATGGCACTTCTGATTTCCTTTCCTGCTCTTTCAACCTGGTTGCCTTCGACCATGCAGTGAACCGACGAGGCAACGCAGCAGCCCGAGAGTTATGCACTTCAATAAGAATGAGATTTACAAATGGTAGACGCTATGACGGACAAACCATCACGGAGCATTCCCTTCACCCAATACATAGGTGGTGAGTGGCGCAACTGTGGCAGCGATACCACCGAAAGGTCGTGAATCCCCAAGGTGGCCAAATTGTTGGTGAGATCGCTCTTTCCAGTGCTTTGGATTTGGACCGCACAAAAAGGTCCAGCCGGCTCGGATTGTATGGCTTGAGTATCCACCGGGTGTGTCTGTTTTTCAACGGCGATTGCATCCTCAATGAATTCAAAACGAGCACTGGCTGACGCCGCAAAGGACGCCACGTTCATTCCCTTCTATCTGTGTGCCAAAGGACTTTGACATGAGCCATAAACCTTCCATTCTGATCGCAGGTGCCGGTATTGGCGGCCTCACAGCAGCCCTTGCTCTTCTGAAAAGAGGGTTTGAAGTAAATGTTTATGAGCAGGCCCCCGTTCTCGGTGAGCTTGGCGCAGGCTTGCAGCTTGGTCCCGACGGCACACGCATTCTTCAAGCGCTTGGTCTTGGAGACGAGATGGTCAAGACCGTCTGCATCGCTGCACAGAAAGATGTCAGACTTTGGGACACAGGCATGCGTCGCAAGTTGTTTGATCTGGGCGAAGATTCGCTTGAACGTTTTGGTGCGCCCTATTGGTTCGTCCATCGCGGCGACCTTCATCGCGTCCTTCGCGAAGCGGTCACCGACCAGTCGGCGGGCTGCATTCATACAAACAAGAAGGCTATTGGATTCGAGGAAACAGAGAACCATGTAACGCTTTCCTTCGAAGATGAAACTTCCGTCTCAGGCGATATTCTGATTGGTGCGGACGGCATACACTCAGTGGTTCGCGATTGCCTCTTTTCTTCGCCTAAGCCCGCTTATGTCGGCATCGTGGCATGGCGCGGTTTGGCAAAAATGGAAGACTTGCCAGACGAATTGCGCGAACCTGTCGGTACAAATTGGGTCGGACCGGGCGGTCACGCGATAACATACCCCTTACGCCGCGGAGAAATCATGAATTTTGCAGCCTTTACAGAGCGCAATGATTGGCAGGTAGAGGGGTGGTCAATCCAAGGCACTTACGAGGAATGCCACGCTGATTTCGAAGGCTGGAACCCGTTGATCCATGATATTATCAAGGTATTGGACCAACCGTTCAAATGGGCTCTGGCTGGCCGGGATCCGCTTCAATCATGGACAAAAGGCAGAGTCACGGTTCTTGGTGATGCCGCACACCCCACGTTGCCATTTCTTGCTCACGGCGCGATCATGGCACTTGAAGATGCCTATGTTCTTGCGCGCTGTTTGTCAGAACAACCGGAAGCCGCGGAAGCGGCTCTCAAGGTCTATGAGCAGACACGTGTTGAGCGGACGACCAAAATTGTCAATGAATCCGCAAAGAACGCTGAGCGTTTCCACAACCCAATACTTTCAGAACCGCAAAAGGCGATCGAATACATTAATCGCGAATGGGAACCGGAAAAAGTAAAGGCGCGTTATGACTGGCTCTTCGAGTATGATGCCACAACTGCAAAGCTGGCGGTGTAATTGTTATGCATTGCGGCTGGCATGGACAAATAGCGATTGTTTCTGGGCCAGTTAGATGCACCTTGAGCCCGTTCTGGTAGATAGCTCCAAACACAAGGACAGTCGGCCCCTTCGTTTCTTCAACTCTTACGCAGGGCGTTGAGGGCCTCGGCGATCGTACCGCGAAACGCTTCTATGGCTGCAGGATCGAGATTGGCGAATATCCGAGCTTCAATTTCCTCGACAAATCTATCACCAATGACAGTTTTGGATTGCCCCAATTCAGTCAGGTGTAAGGCAAGGGCACGTTGGTTTTTCACATTGGGACGACGATCCAGATAGCCCTTGCTTTCTAACATTATGAGCATTTCTCCCATCGTTTGCGGGGTCACATAGAACCGACGTGACAGTGCAGCAGACGAAAGGCCGGGATTGTCGGAAATGACCCGAAGGATCGTGTAATGAAAGGACGAGATACCCTCAGGTTTCAGCTGCTCGTCCAGAGCGCTGCGGGTGGCGTGCGTCAGAAAATGCATCATATATAGCGTACTGGCGCGTCCCCGTGGGGCATGCAGGTTCCTGTTCAACTCTAATTCCTCAGCAATTTGGATTGACATGTTGCGTAGTAAATATTAGGAAACCTTATATAAGGTTTCCTTGTATAGCGTATTTCTGCTGTTTGACCAATCCCGGTCGTAAAGTCGTTCATAGCGCATCATGGACTCCGATTTCATAATGATTTGAGCCGCCTCATATGGCCGTGCCCCAGCAGATAGAGGAGAATTTTCATGAATGCCAGCGATCAGAAGCCGATTCCCGGAGGGAAAACCGTCAAGGTCATTTTCGAAGATGGCATTGCCTGGGTCAAGTTGAACCGGCCTGAAAAACGCAATGCCATGAGTGTTGAATTGGGTGCGGAGATGAACGAAGTTCTCGATGCTCTGGAACTGGATGAACGCTGCGGTGTCATGGTGCTGACCGGTGAAGGTGATGCTTTTTCAGCCGGGATGGACCTGAAAGATTTCTTTCGCTCAACGGATAGCCAGCATGACAATGTTCGGATGCGGGCCTATCGAGACACACGAAACTGGCAGTGGCGCAAGCTCATGCATTACAACAAGCCGACAATCGCGATGGTCAACGGATGGTGTTTCGGTGGCGCTTTTACGCCATTGGTATGTTGTGATTTGGCGTTTGCAGCTGAAGAGGCGACTTTCGGCCTGTCCGAAGTTAACTGGGGTATCATTCCTGGTGGCGTTGTTCCCAAAGCCCTGTCCACCCTCGTGAATGATCGGCAGGCCCTTTACTATATCATGACGGGTGAACCCTTTGACGCAAAAGAGGCTGAACGCCTAGGTTTGATCAACAAAGCGGTGCCCAAGGCAGATCTTGAAGATCATGTACGCAAGCTGGCACGCCAATTGCTCGAAAAAAACCCGCTGGTACTGCGGTACGCCGTCAACAGCTACAAGTATGTCCGCGAGATGAACTGGGAACAGGCCGCTGAATACCTGACGGCCAAACTCGACCAATCTGTGATGGCAGACCCTGAAAATGGTCGCGCAAAAGGCATGACCCAATTCCTGGATGACAAGGCCTTTCGTCCTGGGCTGGGCAACTATGGTCGCGATTGATTGGAAGTAAGGATCTGGAAATGTCTCAGAATTCACCAGCGTCGTCACTGATCGAAATTCCGTTTCGCCAGTTTATCAACGGGAATTGGCAAAACGGCTCATCCAGCGATAGTCTGGCCATTCATAATCCCTACACCGGAGATTGTTTGGGAGCCATCCAGAAGGCCGATGCAACCGATCTGGATGCCGCTTACCGCGCAGCTGAAGTGGCTCAGAGAGAATGGGCAGCACGACTGCCCAAAGAACGAGCAGAAGTTTTTCGAAATGCGCTGCGCCTGCTTGAAAAAAACAGGGCGGGGATTGTCGAATGGTCCATTGCCGAGGCGGGCAGCACCAGAATCAAGGCGGAAGCCGAATATGGCACTGTTCACGCTCAAATGGTGGAGATTGCATCGCTGCCCTATCGTATGACTGGGCACATTATTCCCATTGATGTGCCTGGCAAGGAAAGTCGCGTTTATCGCAAACCGGTTGGCGTGGTCGGCGTGATAAGCCCCTGGAACTGGCCGTTAACGCTGTCTCATCGCTCTATTGGCCCGGCGCTGGCATTGGGGAACGGTGTGGTTTTGAAGCCAGCCGACGAGACTCCGGTAACTGGTGGACTGCTGCTGGCGTGGATTTACGAGCAGGCGGGCTTGCCAGCCGGATTGCTGAATGTGGTCGTCGGTGATGTGGCGACAATCGGTGATGCATTTACGCTCAACGCAATTCCACGTGTCATCTCATTCACAGGATCTACGTCTGTGGGGCGTCATATCGCCGGATTGGCAGCACAGGCCCCAACGTTGAAGCATGTTTCACTGGAACTCGGTGGAAATGCACCATTGGTGGTGCTGGATGATGCCGACGTGGATCAAGCCGTTTCGGCTGCCGTTTTCGGGCGTTTCCTGCATCAGGGCCAGATTTGCATGAGCACCAATCGCATCATTGTCGACCAATCGTTGATACCCGTGTTTCGCGAAGCATTTTTGGATCGGGTTCGTGCTTTGAAATGTGGCGATCCCGCAGACCCCGCCACTGCAATCGGTCCGATTATCAGTAGACGTCATCTTGACCGTTTGATGGCGCTAATTGCACGCGCGCTTGAATCCGGGGCCAATCCTTTGCTGTCTGGCATGCCCACAGGGCAAGTTTTGCCGCCCCATGTGTTTGACGCAGTGGACAACAGCTGTGAACTGGCGCAGGGCGAAACCTTCGGACCGGTGGTACCCTTACTGACGGCCAAGAATGAAGAAGATGCGCTTTTGCAGGCCAATGCGACTGAATACGGATTGACCAGCGCCGTCTTCAGCCGTGATGAAGGCAGAGCGCTTGCCTTTGCTGATCGTCTCGATGTGGGCATGACACATATCAACGACATCACAGTAAGCGCATCGGCCAACAATCCATTTGGCGGTGAGAAAAACAGCGGAATCGGCAGGTTCGGCGGTGACTGGATTCTGCATGAATTCACAACGGACCATTGGATAACCGTCCAACGGGGAAAACGGGTTTACCCGTTCTGAATTGAATTTTGCGAAAGACGACAGATGATAAAATCGACAACTTATTTAGCGTGCGCCCGGTCAGACAATTTGACCGCTGAACAGTCCCTCCCCGATCTGAATGGAGAATGGGCAGCAGAAAGTGTCTGTCACCGCCGTTATTGGCTGTTCGATCGACATGAGACCATTGCCCTGCATGCAGCAGAGCAAACCAGGGGGGCCATATGTCCTTGAAACCTGTTGCTCCAGCCAGACCGGGGTTCGAGCGCATAATCATGCCGCATTCGGTGGCCATTCTTGGTGTTTCGTCTTCCGGTGGCTCCCTCGGCGGGAACGTTCTGGAAAATCTGAAACGTTTCAACTTTGCCGGCGACATCCATCTCGTCCATCCCAAGGCTCACGCCATTGAGGGTCGGCCTTGTATCGCATCAATTGATAACTTGCCCAAAAATGTTGATTGCGTGGTCTTGGCCATTCCTTCCAGGGGCATCCTTGACGCTGTGCGGAGTTGCGTCAGCCGCGGCGTCGGCGGCGTGGTAATTTTTTCGGCGGGTTTTGCCGAACTTGGCGCTGAAGGTCGCACGGTGCAAGACGAAATCGGTCGCGTGGCCAAGGAGGCGGGTATGGCATTGATGGGGCCCAACTGTCTTGGTTTCATCAACTATGCCGATGGGATTCCCTTGTCCTTCAGCGCGACGGAGCCGCATCCTCCCGCAGCGCCTGGTATCGCAATCGTTTCACAGAGCGGCGCAATGGCGGCTGTCATTCGCGCAGCGCTGCATGCCCGTGATCTGGACATCAGTCTGAGTGTTTCCACCGGAAACGAGGCTGCAAATGGCATTGAGGACTACCTGGGTTATATTCTGGAGCAGGAACATACTCGGGTGCTTACCCTCGTGGTCGAACATTTTCGCTCCCCGGCTCAATTTTTGCGCATAGCGGACCGGGCCAGAAAACTTGGCAAGCCTATTGTCCTTCTGCACCCGGGACGCTCTGCCGAAGCGCGTCGAGCAGCGGAAACCCATACCGGGGCGTTGACCGGTGACTATGTCGTGATGAAAAGCATTGTGTCTCAACGCGGTGTGATTGTTGTTTGTACAATGGAGGAATTGGTCGACGTATCCGAATGCCTGATGCGCATGCAACATTTGCCGCGCCAGGGGGCCGCGATTCTAGGTGAATCCGGCGCATTCAAGGCATTGATGCTGGATTATTGTCAAGACCTGAGTTTAGCACTTCCTCAGCCTGAAGGAGAAGCAGCAGCAGTGCTTTCTGCTATCGCGCCAGGTCTTATCCTGCCGACGAATCCCATGGACTTGACAGCGCAGATTCTGGTGCAACCAGAAATCTATCGGGAATGTATCGGGCCACTGATGGAGACACCGGGCGTCGGATCTGTGATGGTCTCGGTCATTCTGTCCAGTGAGCAGATGGCACACAAAAAGTTACCACCGGTCTTGGAGATTTTGTCCGAATTTGCCAAGCAACACGCGGTCGTATTTGCCATGTTGGGTGAAGACACCGAAATTGGCGCCGATTGGCCTGAACGTATTCGTGCTATGGGCGTACCGTTTTTCAGATCACCAGAGCGCGCCTTGCGAGCAATCAAGCTCATCTCCCGTTGGCAGGATCAGCAGGCTGTCTGGACGATGGAAGCAGAAAGCACCAGCTGTGTTCCCACCGGCCCCTTGGCGCCTGGAATTGTTCCAGAATACCGAGCAAAGGCATTGTTTGCCGAAGCAGGAATGCCTGTGGGACGATCGGCCTTGGCCCAAACGATGGCAGAGGCCATTACCGCAGCCAATGAAATTGGCTATCCAGTTGTCTTGAAAGCGCAATCGGCGCTGCTTTCGCACAAGAGCGATTCCGGGGGTGTTGCACTGAACATCGCGAATTCTCAGGCCCTTGGAGTTGCCTGGGACCAGATGCAAATGGCTCTTGCAAAAGCAGCTCCAGACATAACGCTGGACGGCATTTTGGTCGAACCGATGGTGGGTAGGGGTCTGGAGCTCATCCTCGGTGCCCAACGGGACCCGGAATGGGGCCCAGTTATGGTTGTCGGACTTGGTGGCGTGATGACCGAAGCACTGCAGGATGTGCGCCATCTGCCTGTTGGACTTCCTCGCGCCTTTATTCTTGCCGAACTGTTCGCATTGAAAGGCAAGATAATGCTAGGACCGTTCAGGGGCGAAAAAGCGCGCGATCTTGGTGCTGTTTGCGATTGCATTCAAGCACTCGGCCGCTTCCTGCAAGAACATCCAGAAGTCACTGAGGTCGATATCAATCCCTTGCTGGTTTTTGAAGATGGAAAAGGTGCTGCAATTCTGGACGCCCTGATCAGAGTCGGCTGAACCTCTCAGGAGAAGTGTTTGGCAGCCGACCCTATTTGGCAGGCGCAGAGAAGTGGATCTCAAAGGGGCCACTCTTCTTCGCTTTAAGGACGTGCGGGATCGCGGTTAACCGGTGATCATCATGCCGCAAGCTCGGGCGATAGAACACTCAGATCGCCGCTGTTGCTCTGAAGCGGATGGTTCTTGGCGCAGGTAACCTGCACGCGAAGCCACAGAGATGATAGTCCCTTCAGTATCGTCAGTATCATCAACGAATATCGAATCGTTCATCCTCCTGAAAGACCGGTATTGCAGAAATAGCCTTGGTTAAAGGGGGCTCCCCCCTACAACAAAGACGGCACGATCAGCGACAGGGCGGGTATCGCAATCAACAATGCCAATCGAACAATGTCGGCGCACCAGAAGGGGGTCACTCCCCGGAAAATATCGCGGGTCGATATTTCGGGCAGCATGGCCGACAGGGTGAACACATTCATGCCAATGGGCGGCGTGATCAGGCTGATTTCTGTTACCACGACAACGATTATCCCGAACCAGATGAGCGTTTCCTGCGGTCCAAGCCCAAAATCGAGCGAGGCAACCAGGCCGCTGAATACAGGGATTGTCAGCAACAACATCGACATGCTTTCCAGCACGCATCCCAAAACCAGATAGACAAGTACGATCAGAAAAAGAACCACCATGGGCGACATGTCACCTTGCTGAACCCATTCTTTCAGTGCCGTTGGCATTCCTGTGCCATTGACGAAATTGGCGAAGATCAGCGCGCCGATGAGCACCATGAACAATGAAGCTGTTGTCACGGCGGTATCCACGACGACGTTGACAAAACCGCGCAGGTCCAATCGCTGGCGCACCACGGCAAAGATCAAGGCACCAAAGGCACCGATCCCGGCAGATTCTGTCGGGGTGAATATGCCCACATATATGCCACCGATAACGATGACGAAAAGCAGGATCATCGGCCAGACGCCGCGCAAAGCGGCAAGTTTCTCGCCGATAGGCAGACGCTCGCCGGCCGGTCCCGCCTTCGGGTTGCGCCAGACAACCCAGCGGATTGCCAGCAAATACAATGCGACTCCCAGCAGACCGGGAATCATGCCAGCCATGAAGAGTGCGCGAATATCTGTTTGGGTCATGATGCCGTAAAGCACCAGAATCACGGAAGGCGGTATCAATATGCCCAACGTCCCGCCTGCGGCGATGGAGCCGGCTGCCAGCGTATCGGCATAGCCGTAGCGTTTCATCGGCGGCGCAGCGACCCGCGCCATGGTCGCAGCCGTTGCCAGACTGGACCCACAGACCGCACTGAACCCGCCGCAGGCCACAATCGTCGCCATCGCCAGACCACCCTTGCGGTGGCCGACAAAAGCATAGGAGGCGGTATAGAGATCATCCGAGATCCCGGCGCGGCTGACGAAATTCCCCATCAGGATAAACAGCGGCACGACCGACAGTTCATAGGATTCCACCGTGGTGCGCGCGACCAGACCGACCAGCGCCAGCGACGGCATCCAGTCGCGCAGCAGAGCGAAACCGACGAAGCCCACCACCCCCATCGCAATGGCGATGGGCACGCGAACGAAGACCATCAACATGACGAAGAAGAAACCGGCAAGGGCAGTAATCATGGCAAGGTCCTACGGGTTGGCAGGCGCAAGATATCAAAGACCTTGCCCAGGTGGATAACGGCCGTAACAGCGCACAAGGCCGCGCCGAATCGAATGATGGGGTATAATGGCCAACCAAGATATTGTGTCACGTCGCCCCATTCGACAGCCTCCTGGGCCAGCAACCAGAGCCGCCAGGCCAGGACTGCGAAAGCAACGGCGCAAAGCAGATTCACCGCAAGGTCACGAAAGGGTACGAGGCGGCCGGGAGTGACATTATCGAGCAAGTCAATCGTGATGTGACTTTCGCGTTGTGACACGTTCGGCAGACCGGCATAGACAATCGCCGCCATTAGAAACTGCGTCATCTCGAACGCGCCGGGCAACGGCGCGTTCAGGAAATAGCGGCCTACGACATCAACCACCGTTACCAGCATCATGAGCACCAGAAAGGCTCCGGCGGTCAGCCCCGAAAGGCTGATCAACCGGTCGCGCCATCGGTGAAGTCGAGGCGAGGACGTCATCGTCACTCAGCGCCCTGAGCTTTGATCTCGGCCCGCAGCTTGGCCAATACGGCAGCCGGATCTTCCAGACCTGCTTCCTTGGCCCGGGCGATCCAGGCCTCGTCAAGTCCGGCAGTCGCCCCTTGCATAGCCGTCAGCACATCGCCTTCCATCACGGTGACACTGTCAGGTCCGAACGCCTCGATGGCGACCTTGTCCGCACCATCCCAGGCTGATCCGATCAGGCCAGAAAGATGCTCGCCCGATACCGACATCAGGGCTGCGCGCTCGCTGTCCGTCAGACTTTCAAGTACCGAGGTGTTGATGATGATCGCCATGCTGGAGCCGTAAAGGTTGCCCGGGTAATGATAATGGTTTGTCACCAGATCACCCAGATTGAACGATTTGATCGTCTCGATCGAGAACATCACCCCGTCCGCAACCCCTTGCGACAGCATTTCCTGCGCCTTGGTCACTGGAGCGGCGACGGTGACAAGTCCAAGCCCCTCGGCAATGGCTGCCTGAACGCCGCCACCGGTGCGGATTTTCAGACCCTTGAACTGCTCTCCCGAGGTGATTGGTTCGGCCGTATGAATCATGCCCGGCCCGTGGGTGAACAGGCCGATTGGTGTTACGCCGCGATGTTCGCGCATCCCGATTTCTTCCATGTAGACCTTCCAGTAGGCATGGGAAGCCTGTTCGGCATTACCGCCGTTTCCGGGCAGTTCGATCATGTCGGTAAAGGTGAAGCGTCCGGTGGTGTAGCCATGGGTCATCCAGGCCAGATCGGCGATGCCGGTGCGTACCCGATCCATCAGATCGCGTGGGTCAACCGGTGGATAGGTGATGTTGATCTTCAATTCGCCACCGCTGGCCTCTTCGACCTGCTTGGCCCAGATGTCGAGTCCGGCGGCGTTCACCGCATGTTTCGGCCCGGCGTAAGTTTCGAGCGTCAGAACCCGCTCGGCCCAGGCCGTGCTGGCGAGAAGTGAGGCAGCGAGCGCCACGGCGGAAAATCCTGCAAAGGTCCGTATCATGTTCGTCTCCTTGTTGTGATCGCTTTTGGATCAGGTTTCAGCAGCATTTACTGTCCGGCTATCGTCAAGCGCCTGTGAAAGGACGCGTTTCAAAAGCCCGGCGCCGGCGGCGAGCTTCCATTCGTTGTCGCGCAGCGGGTGGGCGCGGGTTGTCCACGCATCGGCCGCTGCCGTGATATCTGTTTCCAATGGCACCCGGGCCATAAGACGCTCTTCGGACGGCGCAGCCCGCCAAGGTGTTGGTGCAACGCCCCCCAGAACAATACGCGCCGTCTGCACCCGACCGTCCGCGTCCAAGCGCAAGCGAACAGCAGCCGAAACGATGGCAAAACCATCCGAGCTGAGCGAGAGTTTTCCAAAGGCGGCATGATCTGACCTGGCTGCGGCTGATATCCGCAAGGCAGTCACGATTTCACCCGGTCGCAGCGCATTTTCTCCAGGTCCGGTGTGAAAAGCAGCGGCAGAAAGAACGTGCTGCCCTTTGGGTCCGCGGATCACAAACTCTGCATCCAGAGCGGTCAGCATGGTGGCCAGATCAGAGGGCGTCACCGATTGGCAACGCCCGGCGTCCACGACCGAATGAAAATAACGGTGATCGCCGGTGACCGCATAGCAGGGACGCCCGACCCCGCCACGCTTGAAGCAATTCATCCCGCTGCGCAGGAACCAGCAACGGTTCTGTTGGCAAAGGTTTCCGGCAAGCGTTGCCATGTTGCGGATTTGCGGCGTAGCAATCGCATCCAATGTCGCTGCAAGCGCCCGGTCGCCCGGCAACGTCGCGCGCGAAAGATAGACCTGGGCATCGGCCAGTGTCACGGCGGCACCAAAGGTCAAAACTCCGTCGCGGTCTTCGATCCCGCGAAGGTCGTTGCAGCCTGCAAGCTGCACCAGGTGCTCGGGCGCAACCAAGCCCTGCGAACGGGCTGGCAAGAGATCTGTTCCACCGCCCAGCGGGGCGGCCCCCGGTCGGGCGAGCAGCGCAAGCGCCGTTTCTGTCTGTTCGGGTCGTTCGATCGACGCAATGGCCGGTACTTTGCTGGTCGCCCGTGATGGTCCGTAGTGGTCGAGGGCTGCGAAGAGCCCGCGTGGATAGGCCTGGCGAACGGCCGCAGTCCACCAGTGCTCCGGGCGGCGCCAGATGGGCGCCGGGTGTGTGCAGGGCCGTTCGGCAAGGCCCGCGAGGACCTTGTCGGGTGTCATGGGCAGGTCACGCAACCGTACGCCGGTGGCGTTGGCCACGGCATTGGCGACTGCGGCGGCGACAGGCATCAGCGCCACTTCAGAGATCGATTTGGCACCCATTGGACCGGCCGGATCCGCTGCGCCCACGAACACCACTTCGACCGGTGGCACGCCATCAGCGCGCGGCATCGCATAGTCAGCGAAACCGGTGACATGTGGTCGCCCGTCCTGCCAAAGCAATTGTTCGCCGAGCGCCATGCCCAGCCCCATAGCCACGCCACCCACAACCTGCCCTTCAGCCCCGACCGGATTGATCACCGTACCGGCGTCATGCACTGCAACCACCCTCAACACGCGCACCGCACCGGTGGCACGATCCACTTCGACCTCGACACCGTGCGCCGCAAAGGCATAGGCCGGGGAAAGGTGGCCATGGCCGCTGTCGGTGTGGGTCATCGGCACGGGCGGAATGCTCACTGCTGTTTCCCGCTCGATCCGCAGGGTCCCACCGCTGGCAAGCGGATGGGCGGCAGCAACCTCGCCCAATGTAAATTCCTTTGCACCCGCGCGGGCGCTCCCACCGGACAGCACCACGTCCTGCGCGGAGCATCCGGCCATTTCCGCCGCCTGACTGCGCAATTCTTCTGCAATTTCACGCGATGCTGCCAGGATTGCACCACCCGTCACCATGGTTCCGCGGCTCGATCCGGCGCCCGGATCAAAGGGGGTGGTCGCCGTGTCCATCGCCCGCAACTCTATGTCGCCGGGATTAATTCCCAACTCTTTTGCGCAAAGCTGCACGATCACGGCATATTCGCCGGTGCCCGGATCCGCACAGCCCGAAGCCAGAATGACACCACCGTTCTGGCCAATCTCGATCACGGCTCCGGCCTTGCCGGTAGCGGGCGTGACGATGGCGCCGGAAACATGCATGGCGAGCGCAACTCCGACGCCACGCACAACATCAGGATTGGCGCCGGGTGCGCGGGCGCTGTCCCAGTCCAGCCTCCGGCGAACCTCGTCCAGGCATTCGGCGGCCGCCGTTGTGGCGATCTTCCAGCCGGTGATGGTCTCGCTGCCGGAAGGCAGCAGATTGCGCTTGCGCAATTCGATCGGGTCGATACCCAGTTGCGCCGCGATTTCGTCCATCTGGCTTTCGATGGCGAAAATCGCCTGTGGTCCGCCGGCGCCCCGGAAGGCGCCTCCGGGTCGCAGATTTGTGTAAACCGACCGCCCTTCTATCTGCGCTCCGGCAAGGCGATAGTGCGACCCCAGCAGGATCGAACAGTAATTCATCTGGTTGGAGCCGCCCTGAATGAAGGCCCCGTTGTCGACAGTCACCCTCCCCTCACGGAACAGAATGCGTCCCTCATCCGTGTAATGGCTGGTCACATCGACCCAGGTTTCATGCTGACGCTTGGCAAAGGCGAAGTCTTCGGCACGGCTCAGCCGAATGGCAACCGGACGGTCGGTTTTCATCGACAGGTGTGCTGCCAGCACCTCTATATCGCCCGCCTTGACCCGCGAGCCGAAATCGCCGCCCACGCCAGAACGGCGCAACCGCACCTGTGCAGGCGCAAGACCAAGCATCTGCGCGATCTCGGCAGCGATGTTGCGCGGTGATTGGGTAGGCGTCCACAAATTGAGTGTGCCATTTGCAGCATCCCACTGAGCCAGCGCCGAATGGGGTTCCATACAGGCGTGATGTTGAGGGCCGCAGCCATAGGCTGCGCTTATTTGCCGTGTTGCTGCTCCACGGCTTGCCGGATCGCCAAAGCTGCGGGAGGCCTGCGTGGCCACATTGTCCAAGGCGCGATCGGGGTGAACGGCGGGTGCACCGACCGCCAATGCCTGAGCGACGGAGGTCACATGCGGCAGACGTTCCCATGTGACACGAATCAGCGCCAGCGCGGCCAATGCCTGTTCTTCGGTTTCGGCAGCCAGCACCGCCACTTCCTGTCCGGCCCAGACGACGCGTTCGCGCGCCATAGACGGTCGGTCTGCCTGGCCGTAGTCGAGATAGTTGCGGTCCGGCAGATCCGTCCCCACCAGGACGGCGAGGACACCGGGCGCGCCACGCGCCGCCTCAACGTCAAGCTGAACGATCCGCGCCGCAGGATAGGGGCAGCGCAGGACCTTCCCGACAAGAAGATCCTTGAGTTTGATGTCGCGCGCATAGTCCATTTGACCGGTTGTGCGCGCTTCCCATTCGGGATGCCGGATACGGGCGAAGGTCATGGCTGGCCCACCCGACGTACTGCTGCCAGAATTGCCCGGTAGCCAGTGCACCGGCATAGGTTCCCCGCCATCGCATGTGCCAGGGCGTCATCGCCTTTTGGCAGGCCTGCACGCAGCAGCTCGGTTGCCCGCACCACCATACCCGCCGTGCAATAGCCACATTGAAATCCACCAAGGTCGGCCATGGCCTCGCGTAACGGCAGCGATTCCGAAGCCAGCCCCTCGACGGTTTCCACGGGTTCGTTGACGACCGCCGCCAGCGTCACGCAGGACAGCACGGAACGTCCGCCGACAAGCACCGTGCAGGCGCCACATTCACCCCGCCCGCAGGCCTCTTTGGCGCCGGTGAGCCCGAGATCATCGCGCAAAACGTCCAACAGCACGGCAGCAGGCGCAGCATCGATCTGCCGCGTCTCACCATTGACTGTCAAAACAAGCGCACCCATCTCAGGTTGAAAGCTTGTCGTGAACAAGGTCGCCACCGACATAGGTCTGCAACACCTGTATGTCTTTCACCTGGTCATCGGGACAGGTCAGGATATCGCGGTCCAGAACCACAAGATCTGCGTATTTACCCGGCTCGATAGAACCCAGAATATCCTCCTGAAAGCGCGACCAGGCATTGTTGATCGTGAACATGCGCAGCATTTCCTCGCGGGTGGCGTGTTGGCCAGGCAGAAGAACGCCGGCCAGCGTCTGACCTGTGGTTGCCGAATATTGACACAGGAAGGGTTTCTCAAGGTCGTAGACGACGGCAGGATTATCGGTTCCTCCGGTCACCACGACACCCGAATCTATCCAGTCGCGCAGCGGCATGCCCCAGTCACGCACGGTGCGCTTCCAGGGATCGGTTTCCGAAAGCTTGGCGATGCGGACCTGCTCCATGATCTCGTTCATGCGAAGCGAGCGCGCCGAGGCGTACCAAGCCAGCAACGGATTGGCCCCGAACACAATACCGAGTTTTTTGGCGCGCTCGATGTGGTCCGGCTTGAACAGGCCGAAACCGTGCTCAAAGCTGAACCGCCGTCCATCGATCGGCAAATCTTCATTGGCCTCTTCCAACGCCGACAACACCACCTCGGCCGGCTCTTCGCCGCCACCGGTATTGACATGGATCGCCATGTTCCAGCCGCGTTTGTTGAGTTCAAGAATGATCTTGCGCAGCTTTTCCTTTGAAAAGGCCCACCATCCGTCGTTCACAATCACCAGCTTGACCCCGGCAATGCGCAGCATCGGACTGCCGACATGCTGCTTCGGACCGAAATAGGTCTCAATGGCGTTGCCGATCTCGTCCTCGTCCATGTAGCGCATGGGCAACCCAAGGATGATGTCCATACGGGTCTTGAGAATGCCACGGCGATCAGCCTCGATGAAAGCTTCCAGCTCATCAATCGAGCTGCCCATCTCGCGCGCGCCAACAATGCCGCAAGCGTGATAAATCGCCTGTTGGGCAGCAATGGCCTCGATCTGGGCTTCGCGGTCGAAATACAGGAAATCCCACTGTTTTTTCGGCAGACCTTCGTGGCGCCACCATGCCATGCGGGCCATGTCGCCGCCGCCGGCTATGAGATGGCCCGTCGGCTCTCCTTCCTGGTCCTTGTCGATCCAGCCTTCCGGTTCTTCGGGTTGCCGCGTCTGTGAATTGATGCCGGCAAGCTCCAGTGCGAGACTGTTGCAGATCACATTCTTGCCCGACTGAAAAATATAGACCGGATGGTCCGGTGCGACCTTGTCCAGATCCCTGCGATTGGGGAATCGCCCTTCCTTCAGCGCGCCGCGATACATGCACGATGTGCCGATCCATTTGCCCTTTGGCGTGACCGCCACGCGTTCGGCTATGGCCGCAAGGATATCGTCGATGGAAGGCAGTGTGGCGATGTTGACCTTTGGTCCACCCAAGGCGTCAAGTCCTGCCAGAAGCATGTGGACATGATTGTCGAATTGACCCGGCACGATGCAACGACCTTCCAGATCAGTGATCTGCGTGCTTGAGCCTGCAAGGGCCATGACTTCATCGGCCTTGCCCACGGCGACAAATTTTCCGTCATAGATCGCCACGGCTTCTGCGATGGAGAAGCCGTCATCGACGGTAACGATCCGGCCGTTGGTCAGGATCTTGTCTGGGCAGAATTCAAGGGGCATTCCATTTCCTTTCAGGTCAGGCGCGACAGGCGTCAAGGCCGGCTTGAAGCGCAGCGCGATCGAGATTTCGACCGATCACCACAAGACGATCAATGGCATCCGAGGAGACCGTCGGACTAAGCCAGTAACGTGTTCCCACCGCACTGACGGTCAGTCGGCTCCGGTCGGGTGCCGAGCGGATAAAACCCTTGGTGCGAAAGACGTCGCCGGGCAGCGCACTCAGCCACGCCTTGAGCCGCTCCGGATCAAGCGGGTTGTCGGCATCAAGCACCGTGCTCTCAAAACCGTCGTGACCGTGGGCGTTTTGCGCTGGAATAGGTTTTGCGCCCATGCGCGTTCCGATCAGAACCGAAAGGGGCACATCGCCTGCGACGCAGGCCATAACGCGGGCCGACAGATTGAGCGTGCGGATGCCGCGCTCGATCAGGCCGGGGATTTCGGGTCCAACCAGATCCGTCTTGTTGACAAGCAGAATGTCAGCGGCAGTGATCTGTTGGAAGGCCGCCTCGGCACTGTCAAGATTGCGATCGAAATTCTCGGCATCGACTACTGTTATCACACCGTCGACCTGCACCGCTTCGACCAGACTGGAATGGGCCAGCTCCGACAGGACAGGAAAGGGATCGGCCAACCCACTGGTCTCAACCAGGATGGCGTCGGGGGCGGGATCGGCCTGCAGAACCTGATGAATAGCCACCAACAATTGTCCGCGCGTCGCACAGCACAAGCAGCCATTTGCCAGCTCCACCACCCCACTTTTTGCACCCTCCACGAGCGCGCCATCGATTCCCACTTCGCCAAATTCATTGACAATCACAGCCATTCTGCTGCCGTGGCTTTCTGACAGGACCCGGTTGAGCAGTGTCGTCTTGCCGGCACCCAGGAAACCGGTCAGCAGGCTGAGGGGAATCATTCGGCACCTCCTGGCTTGCTGGGGTCTTCCTTTGCTTCACCAGCAAGGGAATCCAAATCCGGCCACCATTTGGTCAGCTTTTCCAGACAGGCATCGAAAATGACCCGCTCGTCAGGGTCGAGCACGGACAGCAAATCTTCGTTCATCGTGTCACCAATGCGATTTGCACGCTCCACCACGACACGCCCAGCCTCTGTCAGGGAAAGGCGCGTCTGTCGCGCGTCCACGTCACAGATACGCCGGGTCAGCATCCCGGCTTTCGCCAATTCACCAACAAGCCGCGAGACCAGCGTTCGTTCATAGAGCGTCGCTTCAACCACTTCGGACACTGTCGTATCAGGCGCTTCCTCCACGATACGCATCACACGCAACTGGCGGATATCGAAGCCGCATTCGCGCCGGTAAACCGTATCGGCGGCACTGCGCGCGGCGCGCGAAACAAGTTCAAGCCGGTAAGATACATAGGTGTAAAGATGCGGTCGATCTACCATTCCTGCGCGTTCCTACCCTGCCAAAATCCGCTGCAGCGCGCCTGTCGTCACGCGCTGGAATTTATGTGGGACTTTACATTTATGCATTTTGCACATAATAAAATTTGCACATAAAATTCCCCGGAGTCAAGTGGCATGATTGGCCAAGGTTCAGATCGGAGAGAGAATGCGTAATCCCAAGCGGTCCAACCGGGCCAAAGACCTCAAGGTCCGTGTCTGCCAGGCCATCGACACCCGTTCGGCCGCGCTGATCGAATGTGCACTCGACCTGCATGCGCATCCCGAGATTGCCTTTGAAGAGGTGCGCTCTGCCGCCGCGCTGGCAGACCGCCTGCGCCAGGCGGGACTGGAGGTAACGCTTCCCGCCTATGGACTCGATACTGCTTTTGTTGCCGAATTCGGCACGGTCGGCCCTGTTCTGGGCATCGTGGCGGAATACGATGCGCTGCCGGGGCTGGGCCATGCCTGTGGGCACAATGTGATCGGTACATCCGCGCTTGGCGCGGCGTTGGGGCTGGCCGATCTTGGCGATGATCTGCCCGGCCGTATTCGTCTGCTCGGCACACCGGCTGAAGAAGGTGGAGGTGGCAAGGTGTTCATGGCCCGCGAAGGTGCGTTCGACGGACTGGATTGCGCCATGATGGTGCATCCTGCTGATCGAAACCTGTCGCGCTTTCCACTTATTGCTGCTGCCTGGATGACGGCCACTTTCCATGGCCGTTCTGCCCATGCCGCCGCCACGCCCGAGGCGGGAATCAATGCTTTGGACGGGCTTGTCACCGCCTATAATGCCATCGCAGCTTTGCGCCAGCAGGTGCCCGGCGATCACCGGGTCCATGCGATTATACGCGAGGGCGGCACCGCAACCAATATCATACCTGACCGCGCCGTCGGCGCCTTCGGTTTGCGCGCACCAAGCCGCACGGCGCTGGAAGCGCTCAAAGCCCGTGTCAAAGATTGCCTTCAGGCCGGCGCCATGGCCGCCGGTGCGCAGGTCGAGATCGTTGACGACCCCGTGCAATACCACGAGTTGATTTCCAATGCCCCTCTTGCCGACAGTTTCCGCACAAATGCCGAGGGGCTTGGCCGCGACTTCGAAGCTGTGGAGGATCTGTCGGGAAGCAACGTGGCAAGTACCGATTTCGGCAATGTCAGTCATCTCATTCCGGCGATCCACCCGATGATGGCAACGGTGCCGCGCGGCACAGCCTTTCACACACCCGAATTCGCTCTGCATTGCGCCAATGATGCGGCGATGGCGGCAATGCTCGATGCGGCCAAGGCGATGGCAATGACCGCCATCGACATCATGTGTGACGCGGAGCTGCAAAATGATATGAAAACCGCGTTTCTCAGAGCAACCACTCAGACCTGATCGGGGGCTGTGCGACTGCGCGGCCATCTTTCAGCCGCCGTTCCGTTCAACGTCGTCGCGCAACTGCATCCGTAGCAGCTTGCCCGTCGCATTGCGCGGCAACGAGGGGCGCAGCACAACTCTGCGCGGGTGCTTATAGCCTGCGAGCCGGCCATCGCAAGCAGCCTTGATGGCTTCCAATGCAGGCGGCGGTCCGTCGGCCACGATCACGGCAACCACAATCTCTCCCCAGCGTGGATCGGGCAGCCCGATCACGGCGAGATCAGACACGCCCGGCAGATCATCGAGACAGCGCTCAACCTCGGCTGGGTAAACATTCTCGCCGCCGGTAATGATCTTGTTGCGTGCACGATCCACCAGCGTGACAAAGCCTTCGTCGTCCATCACACCAATATCGCCGGTGCGAAACCAACCGTCAGGCATGAAAGACTGTGCCGTCGCCTCGGGGTCATTCCAGTAACCGCTAGCGATATGACGCGCGCGCAACTGGATTTCGCCGGGTGCGCCCCTTTCGGGTTCATTGCCGTTTTCATCGCGCAATCTCAATTCGGTATGGAAAAAACCGCGCCCGACGCTACCGGCCTTTCGCATAGCATTTGCGGCATCCACCACGACGCCTGGACCACAGGTTTCGGTTGCCCCCATGGTCTGAAGCAGGGGGATTCCCAGGTCAGCAAACCGACGGATCAGAGCGACTGGAACAGGAGCGCCGCCGCCCATGACCCAACGAACCGATTGCAGCTGTTCAGGCGCGAAACCCGGCGCATCCAGCAAATCCGCCAGCATCAGTGGCACCGCAAAGAAATGCGCCACCTGCTCGCGCTCGATGAGCGTCAGCACGGCTTCCGATTCCCAGCGCGGGGGAATGGCCAGCACCATGCCCAGATGCACGCAATGCAGAAGAAACGACAGGCCACCGACGTGAAACAAGGGCACCGGCAGCAGATGGACATCACCCGGGCGCATGTCCAGCGTCGGAACCATTGTCCATGATGCCCAAAGCATCTGGTCATGGGTAATCACGACACCCTTGGGTCTGCCCGTGGTGCCTGATGTGAAGACCAACAGAACCGGGTCCGTCGGCTGACAATTATAGTGTGGAGCCACATGCGCCGGGTGAGCCAGACGATTGAAGGCGTCGAACTCCTGCCTTTGAACATCGGGACAGGCCACAAGCACGGCGTCGGCTATGGTGGCGAACTGGTGATGATGCAACAACAGCCGCAGCCCCGAAAGCCTGACTATATCTGCCAATTCGCCGGCGCCCAGACGGGTATTGAGCGGGCAGGCAATGGCCCCCAGCCGCGCCAGGGCGAAAAACGCCTGCGCAAAACCCAGACCGGCGGGCAGCAACAGCCCCACCCGATCGCCCGGTTCGACCCCCAAATCAGCAAATGCGCCAGCCATTCGTGCCGCCCCTGCTTCGAGCCCGGCAAAATCGCAATTTCCGTCATCGGCAATCACCGCACGATCGGTTCCGCTCATGGCTGCGCGCCTGGCAAGAACCGCGCTGACGCTCATTGTCTGGGGCGCCATTTTCTAACGCCTCTTGAAGGGACCATCGCGGGCATCAAGAAATGCCCGCATACCGCCCTCACGCATCGCGGTGTCAAGCGCCCGCTTCCACGGCAGATCAGCGCCGATCATGATCGTGTCCGCAAGGGTATGGCGCTCAGTCGCGGAACGCAGACCCATGGCGTCGTAAGCCGCTTTGAGGCTGCGCTTTTTCAGCTCAAGCGCTTCTCGCGGAACCAGCGCCAAACGTTCAGCCATGGCCTGCGCCTCGGCAAGCAGCTCGGCCTGCGGGACAACCCTGTTTACCAATCCGAGGCGCAACATTTCGTCCGCGTCGATGGCATCGCCGGTCAGATAGAATTCATGCACAGCCCGGGCATGTGTCAGGAACGGCAAAATCAGAAAAGGCGAAAGCGCGCCGTGACGAATCTCGGGTTCGGCCAGACGCGCGGTGTCTGATGCAATAACCAGATCACACGCCATTGCCAGTGCGGCCCCGGTGGCCACGGCATGACCATTGACGGCGGCAATCACCGGCTGGCGCTGACGCCAGACCGCATCGAACAACTCGCTGTTGCGGCGTACCATATTTTCCAGATCGGTCAGGTTCGACTCACCGATGTCTTCCATGTCCCAGCCGGTACAGAAGGCACGCTCACCGGCACCGGTGATGACGATGGCACGAATATCGCTTCGGTCCGAGAAATCACGCAAGGCGGCGACAATTTCGCGGTCCGACACGGTCATGCGCAGCGCATTGAGCCGGTCCTCCCGCCGGATTGTTATCCAGCCTGTCGTGCCTTTTTCGGAAACCTCAATGTCGGTCATCTTCATCACATATTCTCCTTCGGGCAATCTAGCAGAGACAGAGGGTAACTTTCAAATTGTTTATATAATTTTCGATATTTGAAAATTCGGGTGTGTCACAAATGCATCGGAGCAACGGCAATTTTCAAGCCTTGCGGTAGGGTTGCGCCAATGCCGCCGGCAGGCTTGCCGACTTTGCCGATCCGGCGAGCGCCACAAGCGCCAGTACGTAGGGCAGGATGATAAAGAACTGGTAGGGGATCTGCGGAAAAAACGGCTGCAGGCGGATCTGACCGGCATCCGCGATCCCGAAGATCAACGCCACCGCCAATACACCCAGCGGATTCCAGCGCGCGAAAACCACACAAGCGATGGCGATAAAGCCGCGTCCGGCAACCATGTCCTCGACAAATCCGGCCAGTTGAGCGGTGGACAGATAGGCGCCGCCGATACCGGCCATGGCACCACCAAATGCCGAGCAACGCATCCGAACCTTGTCCACGTCAATGCCGACACTGTCGGCAGCCTTGGGATTCTCGCCCACTGCGCGAATGGTAAGCCCCAGCCCGGTTCGCGTAAGGATCCACCACAAACCAACCGCCATGAAAATTCCGACATAGGCCAGCAGATGATGCGAAAACAGCAGGGGGCCCAAGACCGGCAGGTCAGAAAGCGGCCCCAGATCGAGCCGTTCGAAACCGGGCACACGTATCGACTGGTGGCCGGCAAAGATCAGGCGATATCCAAAGCCCGACAGCCCGAGGCCCAAAAGAATCAAAGCAAGTCCCGATACAATCTGATCGACCTTGAGTCGCACCGCGAAGAACCCGTGCAGCAGGCCCATTGCTGCGCCGCCCAGAGTCGCAGCCAGAAGCCCGCCCCAAGGGCTACCCGTGGCGACGGAAAAGGCGACGGCCAGGAAGGCCCCAACCAGCATGATGCCCTCCAAACCAACGTTCAGGACACCTGACTTCTGTCCCACCGTCTCGCCCAGAGCCGCAAAAAGCAGTGGCATGGCAAAGCGCACTCCACTGGCCAGCAATCCGGTCAATAACATCAGGTCCATGATCGGCTCTTTCGGCTCATAGGTCTTTCGCCTTCGGCATTATCTGGAGCACAAGAAAGGCCAGCACGATCGTGCCTTCAATCACATGGACCAGGGGAAAAGGAACCGCCGTCAAGCGCGCAATGGCATCAGATCCAACATAAAGTCCGGCGAAGCCAAAGGCGGCCACCGGCACCCATAGTGGAGAAAGGCGCGCCAAAAGGGCTACGGCGATGGCGGTAATGCCAATGCCCCCGGCGAAGCCCTCCTGCAGGCGACCATGAAGGCCGGAAACCTCAACGATACCGGCGAGCCCCGCCAATGCACCACTCAGGCAGAGGACCGAAAAAGCGATCACCGCGGGCTGAATACCGCCATATCGTGCAGCGTCGGCATTCTTTCCCGTGACGGTCAGCGCGTAGCCGTAACGACTGCGCGCCACGAGAAACCAGACCGCCACACATGCCAGCGCCGCCACGATCAGCCCGGCCGACAAGCGCGTGCCATCGAAGAGAACCGGCAAGCGAAGCGATGCTGCCAACTTTTCCGAGCGCGGAAATATCCCCATCGGCTCCTGAAGCGGACCGCGGATCAGCCAGCTGACCATCTGGATCGCAATGTAATTGAGCATGATGGTAGCGATGATTTCGTTGGCGCCAAACCGCGCCTTGAGAATCCCGGCGATCCCGCCCCAGATGGCGCCACCCAAAGTGCCTGCCAGCAAAAGCAGGGGCAGCGCCAGGGCCGAAGGCAATGGGCCGAGGAGCGGAGCGCAGGCCATTGCCAGCGCCGCACCGATCAGAAGTTGCCCGTCGACACCGATATTGAAGACCCCCGCCCGAAAGGAAAGCGCCACACCCAAACCGGTGAGCGTCAGCGGAATACTGCGCACAAGCGCATCGGCCAGACCGGCGCGTGTCAGAAAGCCATCGCCGATCAGGATGGCCAGAACGCGCAGCGGCGACTCTCCGGCCAGCGCAATCAGGCCAAGCAGCAGCGAGGCGCAGGCTGCGAGCGCCATAAGGGCCACACGGCTATCGCGGTCCATGGCAAGCATGTACAGCTTCGACCTCATGCGTGTCCCGCCATCCAGGCGCCGATTTGCGCCATATCAGTCTCTGCCATGGCGACGGGGCCGAAAGCGGTTCCTGCGGCCAGCACCACCACACGGTCTGCCAGGGCCCGGATCTCATCGAGATCGGCCGATACCAGAAGAATTGCAGCACCCGCATCGCGTTGCCTGCGCAAGATGTCCTGCACTGCGCCAATCGTGCGAATATCGAGCCCCCGCGAGGGATGCGCGGCAAGAATGACCTTTGGCCCTGCCAGCAACTCACGCGCCAACACCAGTTTTTGTTGATTGCCGCCCGAAAGACGACCAATGGGTTGATCCGGTCCG
>TARA_R110000751_G_scaffold270143_2_pt1 | contig 41060 bp, 33 predicted proteins | sample TARA_R110000751 | Tara Oceans TARA_R110000751 (sample SAMEA4398001) | marine metagenome | biome: Polar Biome; feature: [MES] marine water layer (ENVO:01000295) within the mesopelagic zone...; material: water (ENVO:00002006), including particulate matter (ENVO:01000060) such... | reverse complement strand
GGCTTTACCGCTGATGGAAATTCCAGCCGGTTTACCTCTACATTCTCCACCAGCCTCAGTTCTCTGGCCACCGCACGCCAGACTGCGGGTTCCAGTCTGGCCTTCTTTGGAGAGGGCGGATCAGGTGTAAGCGACGCGGATGGCCAGCCCAGGGCGCCGCGGCCGGCGTTTGATTTCTGGGCCTCCGGCCACTGGGCACACAGCGACGATGAGACCCGTTCCAGCACCTTCGGCCAGTTCAACCTCGGTGCGGATTATCTGGTCATTCCGTCTTTGCTGGTCGGCATGCTCGCCCAGTTTGACTGGATGGACGAGACCGACGATAGCAACAACACCTCAGCCGACGGCTTCGGCTGGATGGCCGGCCCCTATCTTGTTGCGCGGCTGCACCAGAACCTGATTTTCGACGGTCGCGTTGCGTGGGGCCAATCCGACAACCATGTTGATCCGCTTGGTCTGTATGAAGACAAATTTTCGACCAACCGCTTTCTGGCGCGCGGCCAATTGACCGGCGACTTCAGGAGGGACAAGTGGCGTTTCAGCCCGCATGTCGCGTTGATCCATTTTCAGGAGGAGCAGAAGGCCTATGTCGACAGTCTCGGCTTCGACATACAGAGCCAGACGATAACCCTTGGTCGCGTCACTTTTGGTCCGGAGATAAGTTTCGTACACAAAACCCGTGATGGCACGGAAATAGAACCCAGCTTCGGTATCACCGGCATTTGGGATTACGACCAGGCCGAGGTCTTCGACATTGGTACAGGACTGGCCAACGGCTCGTCATCGGACTTGCGCATGCGTCTACAAGGCGGCCTTGCCGTCCGCATGCCCGGCAGCGCTTCACTTGCTGGAGACGCCTATTATGATGGCATCGGCGCCGACGATCTGGAAATCTATGGCGGCAGCCTGAAGTTGCGCGTGCCGATCAACTAGAACGGCTCGGGCGATCAATTCCTATCGTAAGGCTCTGTCCCTTCACGCGCATGGGGGAGTGGCCAACAACAAGGTGCTTATCCGCGCAAATTGCCGACCCACAATTGTAATTTCAAAGAGGTCCGATCACCAGCGATGGATTGGTTTTTGCGTGCAATCTGCCAGAGGGCGGTGGGGATTGAAGGGCGAATCTTCTGCGGCAGCCGGTTGATTGTGCTGACTTTGGCTTCGCGCGCCGCTGTTCTTGATCGGCCCTGAACCAGCCAGCGACACTATATCACGCGTCTCATTGAGCGACATATGTTAGAAGTGCCACCTATGAACATAGGAGGAAATCATGGGTGAGATCGTACTCGCAGCGAAAATGACCCACGTCCCGACTTTGCAGATGTCGGAGCAGGAAGGGCCGATAAAGGGCAAGCGCCAGGCCGCCATAGACGGCCATCTGGAGATCGCCCGTCGCGCCAGGGCGCTGGGTGCCGATACCGTTGTGATCTGTGATACGCACTGGATCGTCAATGCCGGCTTTCACATCAATGCCAACGACAGGTTCGAGGGGTTGCTGACCTCCAGCGAGTTTCCGCAATTCATCCGTGATCTGCCCTTTGCCCATCGCGGCAATCCGGAACTGGGCGATGCGATCGCGGAAAAGGCCACCGCGCTGGGTGTCCACACGCTGGCCCACCACCTCGACAGCCTCGATCTGGAATATGGCACGCTGGTGCCGATGCATTTCATGAGCCGCGAACACGACATGAAGGTGATCTCGATCGCCGCCTGGTGCACGGTGCACGATCATGACGAAAGCCGGGTTATCGGCGAGGCCATCCGCGCTGCGGTTGAGGCCAGCGACAGCAAGGTTCTGCTGGTCGCTTCGGGATCGCTCAGCCACAAGATCTGGTCGAACAAGGAATATGCGCCGAACAACGGCACCTTCACGATCTCTTCGGAATTCAACCGGCAGATGGATCTGCGCGTGCTCGAGATGTGGCAGAACGGCGATCACGCCACTTTCCTCAAAATGCTGGGCGACTATGCCAGGCATTGCAGCGGCGAAGGGTCAATGCATGACACCGCCATGCTCTATGGTGCACTGGGCTGGGACAAATACGCGGGTCAATGTGAAATCGTGACCGACTACTTTCCGTCTTCCGGAACCGGCCAGGTCAACGTCATTTTTCCGGTCGTGTGAACAACTGATGCCTCCCGGCGCACCAGCGCCCGGAGGTGTTTTTCAGTGCCACAGTTCGAATGGTCCCTGAGCGCAACCAACGACTGGTCTCCTGTCCCCCATTGGCCTGCCTTTCGTCGCCGCAGTTCCCAAGAGACATTTTGCTGAGTCAGATCAAACCTTTACCGCCAGTTTGAATTTGGCGATCGCGCCTCCGTTGCGTTTGGTGTGAATCCTGAAATCACGCTTGTTTCACGATGGGTTCCTAATGTGGGTGTCACTTGCAGATCTGCAGGGCGGACGACGGGTCGCGGGCAGACGACCGTGATCATCAGGGGGCAGGACATGAAGGCAAAGAACGATGGCAAATCCACACTGATCGATAAATCCCTTCGTGTCCTGCGCTCGGCCTTTGCAGGCATTGCCCTCTTGGGCCTGCCAATCAACCTGCTGATGCTGACCGGGCCGCTTTTCATGCTGCAGGTCTATGACCGGGTGCTGGGCAGCGGGTCTGTGCCCACGCTTGTCGTCCTGGCCGGCATGACCATTGGTCTCTATGTGTTTTATGGGTTGCTGGAAGGCATTCGCGCACGCGTCCTGTTGCGCATCGGCCAGCGGCTGGATGCGCAATTGTCCGGTGCAAGTTATGAATGTTCCGTCGGTCTGCCTATCCAACTGGGCGCAAAGGCCGAACGGCTTGATCCGGTGCGGGATCTGGAAACGGTGCGGCAATTTCTGGTCGGGCCCGGACCGGCCGCAATCTTCGATATTCCATGGATGCCGATCTATCTGGGGGTGATTTTTCTGTTTCATCCCGTGCTGGGCCTGCTGGCCACCGGCGGGGCAATTGTCATTTGCATTCTGATCGGACTGAATGAAATGGCCTCGCGCAAGCCGGCTGCAGAAGCCAACCGGCAGGCGGTTTTTCGCGCGTCTCTGGTGGAACAGGGCAGGCGCAATGCCGAGGCCATAACCGCCATGGGGATGATGGCGACGTTAAGGGATATCTGGGGCGACTTCAACGAGACGTTCCTGTCCAGTCAGCGCGCTGCCGCTGATCGCACCAGCCTGTTTGGCACGCTCATCAAGTCTTTCCGGTTCATGTTGCAATCGGCCATTCTGGGTGCCGGTGCCTGGCTGGCCATCAAACAGGAAATCACACCCGGCGTGATGATTGCCGCCTCCATACTGACATCGCGGGCCCTGTCTCCGGTCGAGCAGGCTGTTGGCCAATGGCGCGGTTTTGTGGCCGCCCGTCAGGGTTTCCGGCGGCTGCGAGAGATCGTCGAAAACGCACCGGCGGAGCCGCAACGCATGGAGCTGCCCATCCCAGTCAAGAACCTGTCGGCAGAAAACCTTGTGTCCGGCCCGGTGGGCAACCCGGTGCTGCAAAATGTCAGCTTTACGCTGAATGCCGGTGATGGTCTGGGCGTCATAGGGTCATCGGGCGCCGGCAAGACGACGCTGGCCCGCACCCTGGTCGGCGTCTACCCCGTTCTGCGCGGCGCCATGCGTTTCGACAGTGCCGATCTGTTCCAATGGGCACCGGAGCGGCAGGGCAAATTCATCGGCTACCTGCCGCAGGACATTCAGCTTTTTGCCGGAACCGTTGCGCAGAATATCGCCCGTTTCGACCGGGAAGCCTCCAGTGAGGTGATTATTGAAGCGGCAGGTCTGGCCGATGCGCATGAACTGATCACCGCTCTGCCGGATGGCTATGACACCAAAATTGGCCCCAGCGGCAATACATTGTCGGGAGGGCAGATGCAGCGTATCGCTCTGGCAAGGGCACTTTACGGTTCGCCATTTCTGGTGGTGCTGGACGAACCAAACTCCAATCTCGACGCGGATGGTGAGGCGGCCCTGACGCGCGCCATCCGAACGTTGCGGGCTGCCGGTTCCATTGTCGTCATCATCGCCCACCGCCCGAGTGCGCTGGCTGCCGTTGATACGCTGCTTTTCATGAAGGATGGGCGGGCGCAGGCCTTCGGCCCCAAGGATCAGGTGCTCAAGACGGTTCTGGCGCCGGTCCCCACACCGCTGGTGGCTGTGCAATGAACACGACAGAAGATATTCTCGCATCGAGCATTCGCAAGCATTTGTGGGGGGCAGGCCTGTTCCTGTGTGGACTTCTGGCGTTTCTTGTCGGCTGGGCTGCCTGGATGCAGATTTCCGGCGCCATCATTGCCCCGGGTTCCCTTGTGGTGGAAGGCAATGTCAAGACGGTCAAACACAAGGAAGGGGGCATTGTCGCCGAGATAAGGGTGCGCGACGGGGACCATGTCATGGCCGGTGACCTGCTGTTGCGTCTGGATGATGCAACAACCAGCGCCAATCTTGCCGTCGTGAGCAAACAGCTGAACGAATTGATGGCGACCGAAGCGCGGCTTGTTGCCGAGCGGGATGGTTTGCAGACGATCAGATTTCCTGCTGAATTGGCGGCGCAATTTGACCAACCGGACATTCGGAGCATGCTGGACAGCCAGCGGCGGCTGATGGCCGCCCGGACCGGCGGTCTGGCAGGCCGGGTGGATCAGTTGCGCGAACAGATCAGGCAGCTTGAGAGCCAGGGGGATGGTCTGAAGGTGCAAACCACGGCAAAAAGTGAAGAAATCGGCCTCATCGTCTCTGAATTGACCGGGCTGGAAAACCTGCTTGAACAGCAATTCGTTTCGGCAAACCGGGTGCTGTCCGTGCAGCGGGACAAAACAAGGCTGACCGGCGAACACGGCGCATTGCTGACCGAGACGGCGCGCACCGGCATGGCGATCAGTGAACGGCGGGTGCAGATCATGCAGCTTGAAGAGGATTATCGCGCCGAGATCCTGCAGCAGCTTTATGATACACGCAGTGAAATCCATCGTCTCAGCGAACAGAAGGTCGCCGCACAGGATCAATTGACGCGGATGGACATACGCGCGCCCCGAGACGGCATCGTGCACCAGCTCAATGTTCACACCAGGGGCGGGGTCCTCAGCCCGGCAGAGCCGATCCTGAAGATTGTGCCGCAGGGCGACCCATTGGTCATTGAAACGCGACTTGACCCCAAGGATGTCGATCAGGTCCAAGTCGCTCAGGCGGCAACCATAAGGTTGCCCGGACTCAATCAGCGCACGACGCCGGAAATGCAGGGCGAGGTTCTCAGCGTTTCAGCCGAAACCACCCGCGATGAGCTCACCGGCATGCTGTATTTCACCGCACGCCTGCGACTGAACGACGGTGAAATGGACAAGATCAGAGATCAGATACTGGTACCGGGCATGCCGGTGGAAGCCCTGATCAAGACCCGTGACCGCACGATCCTGTCCTATCTGATCAAGCCGATCCGCGACCAGATCGCCCATGCGCTGAAGGAAGAGTGATCGCCGAGACGATAGCGGCTCTCAGATATTGCCGTTGGCCCCCATGAGCGCAAAACACCCACTAAACGTATAGTTTCAATTATACACGTAAAACATGCATGATTGCTTGATGATTGAACACTTGTTCTGTTACGATTTTTTCGGATGCAGGGGGTCAATCTCGGCCTTTGTGTTGTTTTAACCGTAAGGGAGCACGGACTTGGCCTTTCTTGATTCCATATTCGGACTGATCAATGATCTCACCTGGGGCTGGGCGCTTATTCCCTTCCTTGTTGTCCTTGGCGTGTTCTTCACCATATTGAGTGGCTTCGCGCAGTTCCGCTATTTCGGCAGGATGTTCCGGGTTCTGACCGGCAAGGGGCAAACGCATGATCCGAACAAGATCAGCGCCCGCGAAGCCTTGCTCGTTTCTGTCGGCGGCCGTGTCGGCGGTGGCAATATTGCCGGCGTGGCCGTCGCCATTACGCTTGGCGGCCCCGGCGCCGTTTTCTGGATGTGGGCCATTGCCCTGATCGGCATGTGCTCGGCCATGGTGGAAGCCACTTTGGCGCAGGTCTACAAGCGCTCCGAACCGGGTGGCGGCTTTCGTGGCGGTCCGGCACGCGCCATCATCCACGGCCTTGGCAAGGAATATCGCTGGCTCGCCGTTGTCTATGCGATCTGTCTGATTGCATCCTTCGCCATCGGCTTCAATGCGTTTCAGGGCAATACGGTCGCCGGCGCCGTGCAGGACAGCATGGGCATCAGCCGGCTGGTGTCCGGCGTTGCACTGGCCCTGGCCACGGGTATCATCGTCTATGGCGGCATCATCCGCATTGCCAAGGTTGCCGATGTGATCATCCCGATCATGGCGCTGGGCTATATGGGGATGGCGCTGCTGGTGATCGTGCTCAATATTACCGATCTTCCGGGGGTTCTGTGGTCCATTGTCGCCAATGCCTTCGGCTTTGAAGAAGCCGTGTCCGGCGGCATGGGGGCCGCCATTGCTCAGGGGCTGCGGCGCGGTCTGTTTTCCAATGAGGCCGGTCTCGGTTCGGCGCCCAACGTCGCCGCCACCGCCTATGTCAAACACCCGGTCAGCCAGGGCATCACCCAGTCTTTCTCGGTGTTCATTGACACGATCATCATCTGTTCGTGCACGGCCTTCGTTATTTTGCTGGGGGATGTCTATGTGCCCGGCGCCGAAGGCATTGACGGTGTCGTGCTGACGCAGCAATCAATGGTTTCCCATGTCGGGGAATGGGCGAAATATTTCCTCACCGCAGCGATCCTGCTGTTTTCCTTCAGTTCTATCATGTACAATTATTATCTGGGAGAAAACGCCCTGACGTTCATGACGGAAAATCCGCTTGCCCTGCATATATTGCGTATTGCGATCATGGGTATCGTGTTTCTGGGTGCTGTCGCGCCCGGTGCGACATCGGTCTTTTCCTTCTCGGATCCGATGATGGGCATTCTGGCCATGGTCAATCTTCTGGCCCTCGCCATGCTGTTCCCGATTGCTCTGCGGGTGCTCAAGGATTTCCGCCGGCAATTGAAAGCCGGTGTCGACCGCCCGGTCTTCGACCCGGCTAAATTCCCCGATCTCGACATCGATGCATCGGCCTGGACGGACCGGGATTAAGAACGCAGGGAGGCAGGGGAGCCGCCGGGAGGCGGCTTCTTGCTGGACCTTGCGTTTTAATGTGAGATAATTGATCTCGACGCATACGCGCTGCAAATGACAGGCATGGGACGGGCTTTGCCTAAGTTACGGCAGACATAAAATTGCGGCGAAGTGAACAATGACAATAACCCGGTTCTCCAACGGCGCATTTTCACGCAGACCAATTTGATGTCCACGTCTTTACGCTCTCAACCCATGGCTTGTGAAATATATAGAACGCGCGCGCTGGCTTGTGGCGGAATTATTGTCGGCGGAAAATCTGCACTGCCCGTCTGAATCCGGCTGTACAGTCAATCATGCGCTCCATATGGTCGCAGCCATGAACGGATCCGATATTCTTGACAGCCGCTATTCCTGGCTGCGCCTTCTCATCACGCTCCTCATTGCCATGATCGGCAATGTTGGAATGTGGGCTGTCATCATCATCATGCCGAAGGTGCAGGCGGAGTTCGGCATTGCCCGCGCCGACGCATCGCTGCCCTATACGCTGACCATGGTCGGCTTTGCGCTTGGCAATCTGATCACCGGACGTATCGTTGATCGCTTCGGCATCACCACTGCGCTGATCTGCTCGGCGCTCGCCATCGCCTTTGGATATGTGCTGGCCGGCGTCAGTACATCGGTGATCATGCTTGCCGCCGTGCAATTCATCATCGGCTTCGGCACCGCGGCAAGTTTCGGCCCGCTGATTGCCGACATTTCGCACTGGTTCATCAAGCGTCGCGGCATTGCCGTGGCTGTGGCCGCCAGCGGCAATTATCTGTCCGGCGCCATCTGGCCGATCCTGCTCAGCGGTATCCTGGCCGATTACGGCTGGCGTACTGTCTATTACGTGCTGGCGGCGCTGACCGTGGCTTTGATGGTGCCGCTGTCCCTGATGCTCAAGCGCCGCATTCCCGAAGCTGCCTCCGTGCACGCCGACACCATGTCGCGGATCAATGCGCGCGCGGTCAGTCTCTCTCCGCGCACCCTGCAATGGCTGTTGGCGCTGGCCGGTATCGGTTGCTGCGTCGCCATGTCGATGCCGCAGGTCCATATCGTTTCGCTTTGCTCCGATCTTGGCTACGGCCCGGCGGTCGGCGCGGAAATGCTATCGCTGATGCTGATGGGGGGCGTCGTCTCGCGGCTGATATCCGGCCTGATCGCCGACCGCCTTGGCGGTGTCATGACGCTGCTGATCGGCTCGACGTTGCAATGCATTGCGCTGTTTCTATATCTGCCCTTTGACGGCCTGGCCTCGCTCTATGCCGTCAGCCTGATCTTCGGCCTGTCTCAAGGTGGCATCGTTCCGAGTTATGCGATCATCGTTCGCGAATATCTGCCTGCCAAAGAGGCCGGCGCCCGGGTGGGGCTGGTCATCATGGCCACCATTATCGGCATGGCGCTCGGTGGCTGGATGTCAGGCTGGATCTATGATCTCACCGGCTCCTATCAGGCCGCGTTCCTCAACGGCATCGCCTTCAATTTCCTCAATATCGGCATTATGGGACTGATCCTCGTCAAATCGCGAAATCGCACCCAGCGGGCCACCATCGCCTGATCGCTGCCGTGTTCTCCCGGATCATCAAAAGCCTCATTTCCAGAATGGTTGCGCCAGCGCCCGGGGGGCTGTCTGCCTGCCGACCAGTCCGGCAACCGCAAGCAGCGCCAGCAGGTAGGGCATCATGATGAGCAGGGCGTTGGGCAGCACGATGCCCATGGCGGGCAATTGGAACTGCAGGGCGGTGGCAGCGCCAAACAGCAGGCAGGCCATCAGGGTTCGGGACAATTTCCAATTGCCGAAGATGACGGCGACAATGGCCAGATAGCCGGCGCCCCTGGTCATGCCCTCGGTGAATGTATGTATATCGGCAATCGACAGGAATGCACCGCCAAGCGCTGCCATGACGCCGGTGAAGAGCACAGCGCCATAGCGAATGGCCATGACAGGACTGCCGGATTTGGCTACGGCTTGCGGATCGTCTCCGGCGGCGCGCAAGATGATGCCCATGCCGGTCTGCGTCATCACATAGATGACCAGCGCGATGATGGCGAAGGCGGCATAGACAAGCCAGACCTGGGTGAACAGCGGGCCGATCAACGGAATATCGGACAGGAGGGGTGGCGACCAAGCGTCGAATCCGGGGATCATCTGCCTTGAGCGCGCACCAAAAATCTCCCGGTAGCCCAGGGTCGTTGCGCCCAGGACCAGGATGTTGATGCCGATGCCGGTAACGATCTGGTTGGCGCGCAACGTGTTGGTCAGGAAGGCCTGAAGCAGCGCCACCGGCAAGACGGCAATGATTGCGAAAAGCAGCCCCAGCATTGGCGATCCGGTTTGAGCCGTGCCGACAGCCCCGGCAAAAGCGCCCGTCAGCATCATGCCTTCGACACTCATATTGACGATACCGGCCCGTTCGCTGACATATTCGCCGGTTGCGGCGAAGATCAGCGGGACAGCCAGACGCAGGGTCGAGGCCAGGAATACGACAAAGAGTTCAAGGGTCATCGCGTCGTCTCCCGGTCAAGATAATAGGCTGCACCGGCGATCATCACGACGATAATGCCCTGGATGATGCCGACGAGAGCCGATGGTACGGTGGCAATCATTTCCATGGAAATGCCACCGGAGCGCATGAAGCCAAACAGCAAGGCGCCGGCAATGACGCCGACAACCGAGCCGCGCGCCAGCAGGCCGACAACAAGCCCGTCAAATCCGTAGCCGGAGGAAAATCCTGCCTTCAGCGAGTATTGCTCGCCTTGCAGCATCAGAGCCCCGGCAAGACCGCCAAGGGCGCCGCCGATGAACAGCGCCAGGGTGATGGTCAACCCAACAGGAATACCCGCGCGGGCGGACGCCACCGGATTGTGCCCCACGGCTCCCAGCCGAAAACCGAAAAGGGAACGGGACAGGATCAAGGCGACCAGCAGGGCCAGGACCACCATGATGGGAAGCCCCCAGGTTACAGGCGAAGCGTAGGAGCCGGTGAGAAGGGGAACCTGCGTGGCGGCGGGAATGGAGAGGGATTCGGGCAGTGTTGCCGAACTGGTCATCGGCTGGCGCAACAGGTTCTCCGATTGCACCGACCAGTAAAGCAGCCAGATGGCGATGAAAGACAAAAGCAGGGTGGATATGACTTCATTGGTGCCCGAGCGGACCTTCAGTACTCCGGCAATCGCGCCCCACAAGCCGCCCGCAAAGGCGCCTGCAAGCATCGGCAGAATAAAGGACAGGCCGAGGGGCAATGTTTCCATGCCGGGCACAAGACAGAAGGCAGTTGCCGTCATGCCGCCGATGGCAATCTGACCTTCGCCACCGACATTGGTCAGTCCGGCGCGCATGGTGATGACAAAACCGATGCCGACCAGCCCCAGCACAACGGCGCGGTTGAGAGAGGCGGAAATGGCATAGGCCGAACCGAAAGCGCCTTTCCAGAAAGCCAGCAAGGCATCTCCAAGTGGAACACCCATGGCAACGATGGCGATCATGCCGATGGAAAAAGCCGCCAATACGGAAACGACCGGCACCACAATGCCGATATTGTCCCGCGCCACCTGCGTCCACAGAAATCCGGATTTGTGCAAGGACGTATCGGTCATTGAGCATTCTCCGATTGGCGTGTTCCACCGGACATAAGCGCGCCGATGGTGTCGCGGTGCTCTGGATTGGCAGGGCGTTCGCCGACAATCCGGCCTCGGTAGAAAACCACAATGCGGTCGGCGACGGCGATCAGTTCATCTAGTTCAGAGGATATGAGCAGAACGCCGACGCCCCTATCCGCAGCATCACGAATCGCCTCGTAGACCGCTTCAATGGCGCCAATATCCAGGCCGCGCGTGGGTTGTGCAGCCAGCAGGAATTGCAGGTCAGGCGTGGTCAGTTCGCGCGCCAGGACCGCCTTTTGCTGATTGCCGCCCGAAAGGCTTGCAAAGGTGACCTGCGAGCCTTGCGTGCGCACATCGAACCGGGCGATGGCAGCTTCGGCTGCGGCCCGTTGCCGTTTGCGATCGATGAGGCCGAAACGGGAAAACTCATGCATGCGGTTGAGGAACAGATTGTCGGCAACGGAGAGCCTGTCGATCGCTCCGACACGGTGGCGGTCTTCGGGAACGATGCCAACCCCGGACCGAGTGATCAGGCGCGGGCTGGAGGATGTCAGTTCGCGTTCGCCGGCGAACCAGCGTCCGCCGGTGGCGCTTTCAAGACCGGCAAGAATGGCGCCCAGTTCACTTTGTCCATTGCCCTCGACTCCGGCAACGCCAACAATTTCACCGCGCTGTACACTCAGTGTGACGCCGTCCAACCGTCGCACGCCAAGGCCATCCACCAGGGCAATGTCATCCAGTTGCATGGCCTCCTGCTGGGCGATTTCCGGGGGAGGCCGATTGCGTGGCCTGAGCGACCCGGCGCCCAGAACGGCGCTGACGTCACTTTCTGCGCCGGGACGCTGGATCATGGCCTGGACCAGTGCATTCATTTCTTCTGACGGCCGATCTGATTGCCGCACGATCCTGCCGCCTCGCAAGACGGTCACACGGTCAGCGACCTGCTCGATTTCGGCCAATTTATGGGTGACCATCACGACGCCGCAGCCGCTTTCGGCTACCTGCCGGCAGACGCGCAGCAGAGACTGAATTTCATCGGGCAGCAGAACGGCAGTCGGTTCATCGAGTATCAGCAGGCGCGGGGCCTGCATCAGGCATTTGACAATTTCGACGCGCTGCCGCTGTCCGACCGAAAGTTCACCCACCAGCGCGAAAGGGGACAGTTCGAGACCGTAACCGGACGCCAGAGCCGCAATTTTTTCGGCCTGTGCCTTGCGGTCCAACCGGCCGAATCGCTGTCCCAGCAAGAGGTTGTCGATGACCGACAATTCATTGATGAGGCTGAAATGCTGGTGCACCATGGCAATGTGCCGGGTCAGGGCATCGCGTGGTCCGGTCGCCCGATAAGGCGCACCATCAAGCCGCATTTCACCGGCGGTGGGCTGATGCACGCCAAAGATCAGATTGCACAGGGTTGATTTACCAGCGCCGTTTTCACCCAGCAGACAATGCACTTCACCCGCCCTGAAGCTGACGTCAACGCCCTCAAGGGCCGCAAAAGCGCCGAATTTCTTGCCGATCTTTTTCATCTCGAAAAGAACCGGCACTTCGCTTGCTACCGGGGTACTGGGCGTGGCCGATTTGGCCACGCCCTCCTTAGTGATCATCAACCCTCAAGGACCGAAATCTTGCCAGACTTGACTTCTTCCTTGATGGATTCAAGCTTTTCGCTCATGCCCGGCATCGGATCACAGACGGCCATGTCAGACGCCATGGGTCCCATGGCAAGTCCGAAGGGCTTGTAACCGGCTTTCCACGTGCCTTCGACCGCCTGATCAATGGTGTATTGGACCTGGAACCCGACGCCGGTGATCGAATAGGCCGGGTAGAGCGGATCGGTGCCACAATAATTGGTGTAGGAACCGATGATTTTCGTGCCCTTTTCCGTTGCAGCCTGCTCCATGCCGCGCAATCCGAGATTGAGGATGTGGTAATGGACATCTGCCCCTTGAGCGATTGCCGCCAGGGTAGCTTCCTTGGATTTTGCGACATCGTCAAAATCCCCGGTATAGCTTTCAAAATATTTGATGTCCGGATTGATGTAGCGGGCACCATTGCCAAATTCGATACCGGCATTGACGATGGATGGTATTTCCATGCCGCCCACATAGGAAACAGCGCCGGTTTTGGACAGCATTGCAGCCGTTGCGCCGGCAACAAAGGCAATTTCGGCCTGCTTGACGTCATAGCCGGCAACATTGGGCAGCTCTGCCCCCGCGTTGCCGCCGACAATGGAGAATTTGGTGTCGGGGAAACGCTGCGCGATCTTCAATACGGCAGCCTGGGTCTGGCCACCAACACCGATCACCAAAGCGTTTCCGGCAGCCAATTGCGTCAGGGCCTGTTCCATATCCCCATAGGAAATATTCTCGATCATCTGCACCTTGATCTTGTCACCATATTTTTCCTCTGCAGCGACCAGTCCGTCATAGCCGGATTCCATCCAGCCTTTGTCCGACTTCGAGCCGGGGATGAGGATACCCACGGACAGGGCATCGGCGGCCATTGCGCTGAAGGAGGAGGTGGTAAGAAGGGCGCCAAGGGCCAGACCCTGTATGATATTGCGACGGCTAAACATGCATGTTCCTTTCTGAGTGAAACGCAGAGGCCGGGTGCAGCCCCAATGTTCCTATCAATGCAAATGGCGTGCCAATATTTTTATGTATCTGAATATATTCAATAATATTTTCATCTTCCATTGCTTAAGTAACAAAATGATTATTTATTGACCGCACACGTGCTGCGTTTGCACATAAGTTGTGCATTGCGGAATGGGTGATGCAAAAATATGCGCCTGACAGGCAATATCGCTGCTGGCACAACCTTTGCATGGCCATTGCGAAAGAAATGCAATGCGAAGGAATGAACCATGAAACCGATTATGAAGGGCAATGAGGCTGCAGGCTTTTTGGGCGTTGGCGCCAATACCCGTTGGCGGGCGACCACGGACAATGTCGACATGACACTGCCCGACATCGCACCGCGCGTCGTTACACTTGATACATTACCGCAATCGGTCACAATCGATCTGGCCCGGACCGCGATCATTGTCATTGATATGCAAAATGACTTTTGCACCAAAGACGGCTGGGTGGATTGCATTGGCGCAGACTATACGGCAGACCGCGCACCTATTGCACCGCTGCAGCAATTGCTGCCGAGCCTGCGCAAACAGGATGTGCCTGTCATCTGGGTGAACTGGGGCAATCGGCCCGACCTGATGAACATGCCACCCAACCAGATTCATCTCTACAAGAACAGCGGTGAGGGCGTGGGCCTGGGTGACCCCTTGCCGTCCAATGGTGCGCCTGTTCTGCAAAAGGACTCCTGGGCCGCCGCCGTGGTTGACGAGTTGGAGCCGGAGGCGGGCGATATCAGGGTCGACAAATATCGCATCAGCGGTTTTTGGGATACGCCGCTTGATTCCATCCTGCGCAATCTGGGCATCCGCACCATCTTTTTTGCCGGGGTCAATATTGACCAATGTGTGCTGCATTCGCTGACCGATGCGAATTTTCTGGGATATGGCTGCGTGCTGGTTGATGATTGTTGCGCCACCAGTTCACCGGATTTCTGCACCGAGGCGACCATCTGGAACGTGAAAAAATGTTTCGGATTTGTCTGCGGTTCGAAGGCGGTGCTTGAGGCCCTGCCTGCGTGACAAAGGCCGGGCACCCACATTTCAGCGATCCCTGTCATGGCTTTCTTCCCGGCGGACAATTTGTCGTCCAGCCTACCGGAACCGGTACGCTGGATGGGCTGCGTTTTGCGGTCAAGGATCTCATCAACATTGCCGGATACAGAACTGGCGGCGGAAACCCCGATTGGTTGGCGGCAAGTCGGCCTGCGGAGCGGCACGCGATTATTGTCAGCCAATTGCTGAATGCGGGTGGGCAACTGATCGGCAAGACCGTCACCGATGAACTGGCGTTCAGCCTGGAGGGCGTCAATGCGCATTACGGTACGCCCGTCAATCCGCGCAACAGCGCCTGGTTGCCTGGCGGTTCTTCCAGCGGATCCGCCGTTGTGACAGCTGCGGGACTTGTTGATTTCGCCGTTGGAACCGATACTGGCGGCTCGGTGCGGGTGCCTGCGGCATTCTGCGGGATCTTCGGTTTTCGTCCCAGCCATGGCGCCTTGCGCATGCAGGGCGTCTTGCCATTTGCTCCGGGTTACGACACGCCGGGATGGTTTTCGCGCGATGCCCAAACACTTCGCGCCGTCGGCCATGCGCTTTTCCCAGCAGGCAAGGTGAGGCCGATTACCCGCATCCGGCTGGTGGAAGATGGTCTCGATCATGTGGCGCTGGATGTTGCCCGCGATATCAGACATGGCGCCGCAGCGATCACGACGCATGCACCTGTGCGCCTGTTTGAAAACATGTCACTCGACCTCTTTCAGCAGGTCTATGCAGTTGTACAGGGATTTGAAATCGGACAGGCGCTGGGTGAGCGGATCGCTACCATCCGACCGAAATTCGATGCTTCGATCGAACAGAGATTTGCGGGAGCGCTGACGCTGCGCGAGGATGACTACAGGGCCGCCTGTGAAACGCGCCGGACAATTGCGGCGCACATCGCGGCCCTTTGTCCACCGGATACGGCTTTGATTCTGCCGGTGGTTTCGCAGCGTCATCTCAACACAAATGCCGATCCGGATCTCATCGCGGCTTTTTATGCAAAAACACTCGGACTGACAGCCGTTGCCGGACACGCCGGCGCACCCCAGGTGCAGATGGGTTTGCCCGCAAATGTGCAAAGGGTCGGCCTGTCGCTGCTCGGGGCGAGGAATGCGGATTTGCCACTGCTTGATCTGGCTGTAAGACTATCGATGCAAGCAGGAGGATTCGATGGCTGCTGAAACCAGTTCTGCGGCCGGCAAGAGGCCCAAGCAAAGGCGCAACGCGGCCGATACAAAAGAAAAAATATTGCAGGCGGCACGAAACGAATTTGCCCAGCATGGATTTGCCGGCGCACGCACGGAACGTATTGTCGCCAAAGCCGGCAGCAACCCACGTATGCTTTACCACTATTTCGGCTCCAAATCGGCGCTTTACGTGACCGTGCTTGAAGAGGCACTCGGTGACCTGAGAAGCGCGGAAATGAAAATTGACGTTGACCATCTGGAGCCGCTCGAGGGCCTGATGCAACTGTTCGCCTTCATGAACCGGCATTTTCAGACCAACAGGCATCTGGTGCGCCTGCTGATGAATGAAAACATGCAAAAGGCCCGCTATCTCAAGACGTCAACACGCGTCTCGCAAATGTCTTCTCCGGTGCTGCGTCTGATTGACGATTTTCTGGTACGCGGTGTGGCGGCTGGCACGGTCAGGGACGACCTCGATCCGTTGCAGGTCTATGTGATGATGGTCGCGCTCAACCAGTTTCACCTGGCCAATGCCTATACGCTCTCGGTGATTTTCGAGAAGGATCTGGACACGCAGCAATGGCGTGCCGGACAGCATGCCGCGGCTCGGGTGATGGTGCGCTCATTCCTCACGGCACCGGCTGAACCTGCCAGTACATAAGTGCGTAACCCATGGCTGGATTACACGGCACCACCTGCAGGCGTTTTCCTGTTGTCGAGCAGGCGCCAGACCGCCTGTTCGGAAAAGCCCGGTATCATTCTGGCGCCCTGATCGGTCATTTCGAACAGATCATTCAGGGAGCGGGCCATTTCGTCCTGTACGCTGATCTCCATGGGACTGGAGAAATTCTGCAATTGTGTTGCCAGATGAACGGCCGGGCCGAAAATGTCGTAGACATATTTCTGGATTCCGACGACAGACCCGATCACCGATCCGGTTGCCAGACCGATGCGGCATTGCCATTGATGGGGATGGCTGGCATTGCGGCGCTCCAGGTAGCGCACAAACCGAATGGCCGCATTGGCGACGGACTTTGCGTGGTCGGGCGTCGGGTCGGGAACGCCCGCCACAGTGACATAGGCATCGCCAACGGTCTTGATCCGTTCGCAACCAAATTGCTCGCCGATCCGGTCAAATGCGCTGTAGATATCGTTGAGCTCGGTGACGGTGACACCCGGATCAAGGGTCGTGACCTTTTCGGAAAACCCTATGAAATCAAGCATGAGAACGGAAACCGGATCATAGAGCTGCGGCGTGACGACGCCAAAGGTCTTGTATTCTTCATAGACGGATCGCGGCATCAGGTTGAGCAGCAGTTTTTCCACCTGTTCCTTTTCGCGCTTTATCTCCCTGGTATTGCGTTCCACCATGGTGGAATAGGAATCTATCATCGATTCCAGTTCGCGAATGCGGGTGATGTTCTGACAGACGAGCACGGCAATTTCCCGCTGCTTCTCATGGGCGGCGGTGAAATCCAGCGCGATGACCATGGTGCGGCGCTTTTTCTTGAATTTCGTTTCCGTGGTAAAGCGGCGGTTTTCTCTCAGGCCCGCATTGAGTTCGTCGATATCCAGTTCGGCAAACATGTCCTGCAGCGTGGTGGTTTCATCCGGGTTTCCGAACCATTCCTCGAATGTGTCATTGTGAAAATTGAATTTCAGCGTCTTGCGATCGAGCAGGGCAACGCCCACACCGATGGCACGCAGAAGCTGTTCGTTGATGGCCTCGATTGACATGATGCTACCCCACAACCAGATTTCGACGGGTTTCAATGGCTTGCATAACCGCCAATATGTCGTCCGGATCAAATCCGTGGTCCACCAGCGTTGCTTCCAGAACCGTTTTCAGCTCATTGAAATGCGCATCCTCGATTTTCAGGTGCGTATGGAACTGACGGAGCTGATTATCGCTGTAGGATGCCGGACCACCAAGCAGCGACGAGATGAATTTGGTCTGGTGGTCGACCATCCTGGACATGTCTATGTCATCAAAAAACGGGCCGATATCATCGCTGTCCAGCAATGTGTCATAAAAGGCCATGACAATTTTGCTGACTTTGGAAAAGCCGCCATATTTTTCAAACAATGTTCTTTCGGACATCATACCGGAACCCTTCCGACGGGATAAATGGCTGAATCAGACCATAGCAACAGGTTTGCAATCAAACGCGGTCTTAAAATGGGTGTCAACAATTCAATCGTTGAGCACGTCCATCAGGCCGCCGCTTCAAGACTGGGCGCTCTGGTTTTCTTGCGGTCATGCCCATCGCTGATACGCGCTATCCAGTTGACGAAAAACCGCCGGGCCGATGGCTCCCACGATCGTCCGTCGATGCGGGCGGGAGGTGCTAGCCGATTTTTTTCTGGCGGCGCGACCATCGCGTCCTGCCTGCGCAGATCCCGGAGATATTCCTGCTGCAGCGTATCAGACTCATATTCCAGATGATTGAACATATAGGTGCTGTTGGTATCGCGATCATCAATGAGGGCAGGGCCGGACTGGTGCGAACCGGCAACCAGCCGCAGGGGCCTGTGCTGCAGGATATCCATTGTATGTGTTGTTGTGTGCCGGGAAACCGGCGTCGGGAATTTTCTGTCGATGCCGGCCACAAGATCGCAGCCGGGTTCAAAGACATATTGCGGGAATACGCCGAAGGCCTTTTGGGCAAGCCGATGCTTTGCAATCCCGTAATAGCGATAGAGCGCCGCCTGGGCCGCCCAGCAAATGAACAATGTTTGTACATCCAGGACCTTCAGGCAATCCAACAGGCCCGACAGTTCACGCCAGTAATCGACATCGGCAAAGTCCAGATGCTCGACCGGCGCGCCGGTGATGATCAGGCCATCAAGGCTGGCGACCTTTTCCCGGGTTGCCAGTTGGTAGACTTTGTCCATGTAGGCCGTTTCACAATGACGTGGTGCGTGTGATGCCAATTTCAACGGCAGCAATTGTGTGTCAAGCGGGCTGGCGTTGAGCATGCGGGCAAATTGCCGCTCGGCAATCTTTTTCTCCGGCATCAGGTTCAGCAGGCCAATGCGCAGGGCGCGATCGGACTGGCCGGCAATCAGGCAACAACCTTCGCTCAGCAGATCCTGCATCCTGGCAAAGCCTTTTGGTATAAAGACGCTCATTGATCCAGCCTCTCTCTCATATTCTCATGCGGCCAGTGCGGCCAGCGCTGCAAACGAAGCCCTTGGCGCCGCTTGATGCACATGCGCGGCGATCCGGGTTGCCAGATATTCTGCATCGCGCCCCACGCCATCAATGAAGGTCGATGCCCGATGACGCATGAAGGGCAGGCCGAGTGTGAAGAGACCCGGCGAGGGCGTCTCTCCGCCATGGTTTTCGATTTCACCCAAACTGTCGACCACCGGCACTTTCAGCCAGGGGTATTCGCGCCGATATCCGGTCGCCCAGACAATCGTGCGGATGCCCTCCTGTCTCAGATTGATCGTTTCGATCGGCCTGGCAACGGGGGTGGCTGCCCTTCGGGCATACGCATCCTCTGGCGCGTCAATATCCCGACTTGCTGCATAGGTATCGATGCGCGCCAAGAGGCGGTTTCGGCGCTCGCGTGCCGCTTTGCATTCAGCTTTGAGGTCTGTTGCAAATTGCATGGCATCCTCACTGGCACCTGTGGCGCGTCCGACGATCCTCACGCCCTGTTGCTGCAGCAGCTGGAGATCTATGGAGCGGCCCTCCAGGTTGCCGATCAGCTGCAAGGAAGGCTGGCGGATCATTGCGTGCGGGTCAGCGTCGCTCTTGCGTGGATCCCCGAGGAAACCGCACAGGTCGAGCCATTCCATGATGTCGCGGCCACGGTAGTGGCGTGGTACGGGCACATGGCGCCCGACGGCAATGGTGACGTCGCGCCCCGAGCGATGAATTTCTTCGGCCAGCTGAATGCCTGTCGCCGAGGCGCCAACAACCAGTACCTTGCCGACCGGCAGCAGATTGGCCCGGCGGTATTGGCCCGGTGTGATCTGGTGAATGTGTTCTGACAAATGGCCGGCCATCTGCGGTATGAAGGGTCTGTCGCAGGCGCCGGTTGCAATGACGACGGACCTGGCCTGCCAATCGCCCCGATCCGTCTCGACCAGGTAACCATTGCCCTGCAATGTGACTGAAACTACACGGGTTTGCGACTGAACAGGTGCGGCAAAAGAAAGGCGATAGTCCTCCAGAAACTGCACGAAATGCCTGCTTCGCATAAAGCCTTTCGAACTCTTGCCATGGCTGGGGCAATGCGGCAGCCGGGTCATTCAGTTCGGCGTCAGAAGGCGCAGCGAATCCCATCTTTCGGACCGCCAGCGTTCGCCGACCTGACCGCGCTCGAGCAGAACATGGTCGATGCCCATTTCAGTCAGACAGCAGCTCATGGCCAGACCGGCCTGACCGGCCCCAATGATGATGACGTCTGTGCGAGAAGACACGACATTTCTCCGTAAATGATAGGATTGGATTGAGGCGGACGCTGAAAGCGTCCGCCTTCACACTGGTTCAGGCGATCGTGGTCATGATGTTGACCGGTGCCCCATTGGTCAGCATGTCGTAGACTGCCGAGCGGGCGATGGACTGTTCAACAATTGCACGCAGCTGCTCATCACTGGCGTTGCCGCTGATGGCGAATGTTGCGCGGATGTCATTGAAACCATTGCGCACCTGATCGTCGAGACCGAGAATGCCCTGGACATCTATGTCACCTTCAACGTGAGCCTCGATGGAATTGATTTCGATCTGGCGCGCCGAAGCTATATTGCCGATGCCGGCTGTAATGCAGGCGGAAAGTGCCATCAGCAGGAGTTCAGGCGGTGTCGGTCCCTTGTCGGTTCCGCACAGGACCGTCGTATGGTCTGCGTCTACCGTCAATGTCTGCGTGCGTTGCTGCTCGCCACCGGCGCCAAAATAGTCTTTCACGCCGACGCGGCTGTGGGTGCCGTTGACCCAGTTTCCCTTGGCGCGGAACGTGAATTTTGCCAGTTCACGCGCACCTTTGACGGCACCGATGGTTGCCAGAAGGGTTGGGACATCCACGCCGTTCATGGCTGTTTTTGCGGGTTTTTCCATTACATTGGTTGTCATTGTTCTGTTCCTTTGTTGTGTTTCCGGTTGCTGTCGCTGATGTGTTTGTGTCTTGCGACGAATGCCGTTCTAGGGGGGCCATGTTTCAGTCTGATGCCGCAGCCCAGCCCTTCGGGTTTCAATTGTTTCGGTTGAAATTTTCTGTTTTTTGCCACAGCCATGAGAGCCACGGGGCAAGGCCTGCGGGGGGTTGGATCAGGTTGTGGATGGGGCATGGATCGGCAGGACAGGCCGCCGTTTGAAACAATTGAAACAAATCGGGCGATGATTGAAAACCGATTGAAACGTTCATAGGATAGTTTTGATGGAAATTGCGCAGGGCCTGCGTTGTGTGTTTTGGCGCAACTGACAATCGCCCTGATGCAGGCACGAAAGGCCGAAACCAGGGTTCCTGTCAGAGTTTGGAAAACCTATGCCCAGACACAACAATCGGGATGACGATGACAAGGGCCATGCGCTTTTGCGCGATGCGATTGAATCCCTGGCGGAGGCCTTTGCGCTTTTTGACGAGGACAATTGTCTGGTTCTGTTCAACCGGCGCTACAGGGAAATGAACCGGCCCATCGCCGGGTTGTTGCAACCCGGCCTCGACTGGGAAATCCTGCTGCGCGAGGCAGGGCGGCGCGGCATGCATTTTCATGTCGCAGGCCAGAAGGAGGAATGGGTTCCCGCCTATTTCTCCGACTCTTTGGATCATGTGCAGGATCTGGAACTCGAAATTGGCGACGGCAGAAGCTATCTGGTTTCCCTGCATCCGACAAAATCCGGCGGGTTTGCCGTCACCGGAACCGATAATACGCTGCGCAAACAGGCAGAGAGCGTTGAACGCGACAGCGAATTGCTTTTTACCACCGTATTGGAATCCAACCCGGCCAGTGTCGTCATGGTGCGCATGAGTGACGGTGCTGTCATCTATCGTTCCAAAGCCGCCCGCAAGCTGCTTGGCGACAAAAACTTCGCCAAGGAATATTTCATCATTCCGGAGGAGCGCATCGACTATCTGACCGCATTGCTGGCCGATGGTGGCATTGATGATTATCGCGTTACCCTCGTCAATGCGGCCGGTCGGCAATTTCCTGCATCCATCTCGGGTCGCATAACGGAATTCAAGGGCGAGGATGTGGTTGTCTCCACGACGATTGACCTGACCACACAGGTGGAGGCCAATGCTTTGATCCGTCAGGTGCTGGAGGCCTGTCCCGTCCCCATCCAGATGACCGATGTGGAGACTGGCAAATTGCTGTTTGTCAGCCCCGAATCCACCGCCCTTTTTGGTTCGGTCGACAGCTCCAAGTCCTATTATGCTGATCCGGCGGAGCGAGAAAAATATATTCGGGAATTGCGGGAAAGGGGCTGGGTCAAAAACCGCAGGGCTGAATTCAGAAATGGCTCGGGCAAGAAATTCTGGGGCGCCGTTTCTTCCCGCCTGATCTCCTTTCAGGGGCAAGAGGTGATTGTATCGAACACCCGCGACCTGACCGACGACCTGATCATGCAGGACGAGTTGGAGCATCAGCGCGAGCTTCTCTATCAGAATGAGAAAATGTCGGCCCTGGGGGAGCTTCTGGCCGGCGTGGCCCACGAACTCAACAACCCGCTGACCATTGTCGTTGGTCATTCGATGATGCTGCTTGAAGATGTCGAGGATCCACAGACCCACAAGCGGATCGAGAAAATCAGCGATGCGGCCGAAAGATGCGCAAAGATCGTCAAGACCTTTCTGGCCATGGCGCGCCAGCAACCGACCAAAATGGAAGTCACGGATATCAATGCCGTCGTCAAGACGGCCGTTGACGTTGCCGGTTACGGGCATGCCGGCGAAACGCTGGAGATCGTCAGTGGTCTGGATGGGGAACTTCCCTGCATCCTTGCCGATGCCGACCAGATTACCCAGGTGCTGATCAATTTGATTATCAATGCCGAACAGGCTATCACCAAGGCCGGCGTCGGTGATCGTATCGATGTATCGACCGTGACCACCCCTGCGGGTGATTATATCGAGATATTCGTGACGGATAATGGACCCGGCATCGCTGACAATATCCGGGCGCGGATATTCGAACCGTTTTTCACCACCAAGGATGTCGGCGACGGCACAGGCATCGGTCTGGCCTTCTGTCATCGGATCATTCTGTCCCATGGTGGTCAGATATGGCTTGATCCGGAGCACAGGCATGGCAGTCGGTTCGGCATCAGACTGCCGGTGACCGCAGCGAGCGAATCTGCAGACCAGACCATTCCCGCGGCTGCGCGGGTGGCTGGCCATATCGCCATTCTGGTCGTTGATGATGAGGTGGAAGTGGGCGAACTGGCATCGATGATTCTTGCCAAACAGGGCTATCAGGTTGATGTCGTCAATTCCGGCATTGAAGCCCTCAAACTGTTGGAAAAGAACAGCTACGATGTTGTTTTAAGCGACCTGAACATGCCCGGTGTGGATGGAAGGGGCATTTATGATTCCATCCGCCGTGATTATCCGGACCTGCTTGAAAAGCTGGCATTCATGACTGGAGACACGATGGGATCCGCATCACAGCACCTGCTGAAGGAATCAAAACGACCGTATCTGGAAAAGCCGGTTTCTCCGGCGGATCTCAGGCAATTGGTTGAAGGGCTGCTCAGCCAGCAACAGGGGGAACAATAATGGAAAACGGGGACGTGCGCATTCTGGTTTGCGATGACGAACGCGATGTCTGCGAAATGCTGCAGGAATATCTCAAAAAACGCGGCTTTATGGTTTCCATGGCGTCCAGCGGCAAGCAGTTGCGAGAGGTTCTGGAAACGGAAAAAATCGGCCTGATCATTCTGGATATCAACATGCCGGGTGAGGACGGACTTTCTGTTTTGCGGTCGCTTCGGGTCGACAATCAAACGCCTGTCATCATGTTGACGGCGGCCGGTGAAGTGGTTGACCGGATCATCGGTCTGGAAATGGGAGCGGATGACTATCTGGGCAAACCGGTTGATTTGCGCGAACTCGAGGCGCGCATCAAATCGGTTTTGCGCCGCCAGAATGACGGGCAGGGCAGGAGCGGCGATAAACCAAAAACCGGATCGGCGCGGTTCGGCGAATTCCTGCTGGATATCGAGGCTGCCAAATTGACGACCCATGAGGGCGCTGAAGTGCCGCTGACGGCCATGGAGTTCAGTCTGCTGAAGGTTTTTGCTGAAAACCGGGGAAGGGCCCTGACACGCGATCAATTGCTGGAGCAGGCCCATGATCGTTCCTGGGATCCCTTCGACCGAAGCATTGATATTCGCATATCGCGGATAAGGCGCAAGGTGGAGGTCAATCCGGAAAAGCCGCTGATCATCAAAACCGTTCGCGGTATCGGCTACATCTTCGATCCGGAGGCACATTAGCGACCATCGGCCTGGTCGACTGCCTGTACCGGCCGGAAACTCATCCAGCGCAGGAACAGGCCAGGTCTGATGTTGCCTATGCCGACCTCTTCATATCAGCCCCCATCCGCACCGACAGCCGTGCGGCCATGCGCTGGACATTGGAGATAATTCGTTTCTTTTCAGCTTCGGAAACCTGTTCTGCCTGCACGCTGACGGCAATGCCGGCCATCGGCTTGTTGCGCGAATCCAGTACCGAGGCGCCGTAGCAGACGATGCCTTCGGCCACTTGCTGGTCGTCAAGGGAATATCCATTCTTGCGAATGGACTGCAGGTCGGAAATGAGGTCTTCCAGGGACGTAACGCTATGGGGGGTGCGTTGCTCGGGCAGGCCATCGGCAAAAATGCGTCGCACTTCAAAATCGCTCATATGACTGAGAAATGACTTGCCGGTTGCTGTGAATGCAGCGGGCAGGCGCATTCCCGCCTTGAAATCGATCAATGAATGGCTGACGGCCGAGTTGCGTGCGGCAATATAGACCACTTCAGCGCCATCAAGGACAGACAATGTGATGGTGGCGCCTGGAAATTCGGTTTCCTGGTCCCACATGGCGGCAAATTCCGCAGCCACATCCGATTGTTGGGTAAAGGCGTTTGACCACCGCATGACGTGCGGACCAAGCTGGAACGTCTGATCGGGACGACGAATCAGCAATTCAAGCTGGATCAGCGTGTTGCACAGGGTATGGGCACTGCTCTTGGGGATACCCATTTCCCGCGCGATCTGCGACAGGCTCGGATAACTCCTTGAACGTGCAATCAGATCAAGGATTCGCGTTCCGCGTTCAAGTGCTGGTACCAATTTGGATTTGGCCTCTTCGTGCTTCATGAATTCTCCCGGATTCCGAAGTCTGAATCTATGTTTTTCTTGACAGATATCTAACCCGATGGCTATGGTTCTGTCTACGGAAATGTGTTCAGTATGCTGAACTGCATTCAATGCTGGTTGTGTTGAACCTGTTCTGTACAGATCACACTGCGCGTCACCGGAGGGCTTCCGGAAATTTGCGGTGTGGCTTCGGGGAGAAATTCTATGGTGATGAGCGTGAGAGACTGGGCCGTGCGGTTCAGCGAAGCGTCGGATCGTGACCAGACGATTGGGGCAATGGCCAAATATTTCACATGTACCTATCTGTGGGATATGGGAACGGCCAAAGTCATCGTCGAGATGGTTGATGGCAAAGTCTATCGCATCAATGTCGATCCTGCCCCCATGGATGCCTATGATTTTGCCCTGCGTGCCAGCCCGCAGACCTGGCGTGAATTTGCCCGGCCGATCCCGGCTCCGATGTTTCACGGCATCTGGTCGGCGAGTTTTCGCCGTGATCTGAAGATCGAAGGCAATACGCTTGCCCTGATGCAAAACCTGCGCAATTTCACCGTTCAATTCGAACTTCTGCGCAAGGTCGGTGTGCCGGTATGAGCGCGGCACTCATCTCGTTGAAGCACCCAGACATTTTTGAAATTTCATGGAGTCCGGTATGGCCAAGCACTCACCGGTAGTCGGTCGATACGTTACCATCGACGTTGACGGTTACGAATACAAGGTCTTCTATCTGCGCAATGGCACGGGCGTGCCATTGGTTTGCCAGCACACGGCAGGCTGTCACAATCACCAGTGGCGCGGATTGCTTGAAGACCCGGAGATCACGGCCAATTATGACGTGATCGCCTATGATCTGGCGCGCCACGGCAAGTCCGATCCGCCAACGAATCGTGAATGGTGGAAAGAAGAGTATCTTCTGACCGCTGAGCATTTCATGAATTTCATCACCACGTTCTGCGATGCGCTGGAACTTGACCGGCCGATTTTCATGGGGTCATCCTTTGGCGGCAATGTGGCGCTGCAACTGGCGCTGCACCATCCCGACAAGTTCCGGGCAGTGATCCCCGTTGAAGCCGCCGAACATGCGCCAGGCTTTTTCCTCGACCTGTGGCGGCATCCCCATGCGAATGCCGCGCAGGTATGCGCCTCCGGCGTGTGGGATCTGATGGCGCCGCAAAGTCCTGAAATGGACCGTTGGCAGACCTGGCATTACTACACACAGGGCGCCGAAGTGTTCAAAGGCGACCTGCATTTCTACTCGGTCGACCACGATATGCGCGGACAGTTGGGCAATATCGACACACGACGCTGTCCGGTGATCATGATGACCGGTACCTATGACTATCTGACGCCTCCGGATGCGACCGAAAACACGGCCCGTCAGATCCCGGGTGGCATCTACATAGAGATGGAAGATATCGGCCATTTTCCAATGTCGGAAAACTATCCGCTGTTTGCCGTTTATCTGAAAGAAGCGCTCCACATCATTGAAAACAAGACCGCGTCATCAGCGCCTGCGTGAACGACAATCTGCAAGACAGAAACCAAGGGTTAAATTCATGAAGATCGTAGAATTCGATGATAAAGGCCAGCAGGTGGAAGTCGACAGCGCTGCGGTTTCGTCGAAATCAGGCACCAGCAATCTGGCGCCGCGGCCAGTCTTCAGCAGCCATGCGCCGGATCCGGCGCGCCGCACACGCCGCTCCTCAGGCATCGAATTGCACATGTTCCAGACCGGAACTTTGCGTACAAAAGTCAAATATATCAAGATGAACCAGGGAGACGATGATTTCGAGATTCCGGTTCCATGGTTCCTGATCAAGCACCCGATGGGCAATGTGGTGATTGATGGCGGAAACGCCGTGGAAGCAGCAATCGACAAGCGTGGGCATTGGGGCGCCGTCGTTGATGCCTATGATCCGGTGATGAATATCGCGGACAATTGTGTTGATCAGTGTCGCCTTGTCGGTGTCGAACCGAACGATGTGCGTTATGTGCTGCAGTCGCATCTTCATCTTGATCATACAGGGGCCATAGGCCACTTTCCCAAGGCGCAGCATATTGTCCAGCGGGCAGAATATGAATACGCCTTCAATCCGCAATGGTTTGCCGAGGGTGCCTATATCAGGGCCGATTTTGATCGGCCGGGTCTGGACTGGAAATTCCTTGGCGGAGAATATTCCGACAATTTTGATCTTTTCGGTGATGGCACCATCCGCACCATCTTCACGCCAGGCCATTCCACCGGTCACATGTCCTTTCTGATCACATTGCCCAATACCGGGCCGGTGCTGTTGACGATTGATGCCGCCTATACGCTCGACCACTGGAACAACAAGGCCTTGCCTGGCCTGGTTGTGTCTTCAAGCGATGCGGCCAATTCCGTCGCCAAGCTGCGGCGCATTGCCGATGATACGAATGCGATGCTGGTGACTGGCCATGATCCGGACAATTGGGAGACATTTCAAAAGGCGCCATACGATTTTTATGATTGATCCGCCTGCGCGACCAGTCGCGATTGAATCGGACGGACGATAGGGACAGCAGAGGAATTGCGAAGCGCATTGCAATGCATGTCCACAAAGTACCAACCACGGAGTGTTCCTTGGGAGGCAAGTGTCTTTAAACACGACAGAGGAGACGTATCTTATGAAACTGATCAGCAAGTTCGCGCTGGCGGCAGGACTGTTGGCGCTTAGCGTCATCGGTGTTCAGGCCGAAGGTGTCGATGAAATCAACCCGGATGTTGCAGCCCGGCTCTACAACCCCGATATGCTCGATCCGGCACAGCCGGTTGGCCCCAGTGCCTGGCGGGATTTTGTCGCCAAGAACCCACCACCATGGAAAATCGGTTACGCCAGCTCCTATGCCGGCAATACCTGGCGTGCGGGTGCAATGAACGAATTGCAGAACGTCATTATTCCAGAATGGAAAGAACTCGGTCTGCTTGACGAGGTTGTCATCACCCAGTCAAACCTCAATGATTCCACCCAGATCCAGCAGATGCGTCAGTTGGTCGATCAGGGCGTCGATGCCATCATCGTGTGCTGCTCCAATCCAACGGCTTTGAATCAGACCGTGCAATATGCCGCTGACAAGGGCGTGCCGGTGTTCTCGTTGACCGGTTACCTGACATCCCCCTATTCGATCAATTCCTCGGTCAACTATCAGGTTGCCGGATTTGAAATCGGCAAGAACATGGCCGAGCAGATTGGTGGCGAAGGCAATGTGCTGGTTGTCGAAGGCATTCCCGGAACATCCGGTTCTGACAGCCAGGACCGTGGCGTGAAGGCTGGCCTGGCCTCCGCACCCGGCATCAAGGTTGTTGGCTCTGTTGCCGGTATGTGGACTGACCAGGTTGCTCAGGGTGAAGTGCAGAAATGGCTCGCAACCCATCCAGGCAAGCTCGATGCCATTGTGGTTCAGTCTGCAGCCGAAATGGGTGTTCTCAGGGCGGTCCAGCAGTCTGGTCGCGGTGACGTGCCTGTGGCAATCGGTGGCGAATTGGGAGCCCTGTGTTACTGGCGCCAGAATCCCGATTATATCAATGCATCCTATCAGGTCTGGCCGCCAGCTGATGAAATGCAGCTGATCTGGAACATCATGATGCGGACGCTGCAGGGACAGGGACCAAAGATCCAGTCCATTCTCGTTGATCCGATCAAGATGACCTATGACGATCTGGCCAAGGTCATGGCAGAAGATTGCAGCCTCAACACACCTGATTGGCTTGCCGTTGGTGCTGATCGTTGGGGCGGTTCGCCGGAATATCTGGACGACTTCTTCCTGAAGCCTGCCGATCCCAAAAAATACGTCGCAAAATAATAATGGCGCGGGGCCATCTTTGTGATGGCCCCGTAACCTTTCAACGCATTGATGCCGGAACCATAATGTCCCTTCAACCCACTGATATCACAACAGATGCGCCCGATCGTGATACGATCGTGGTGCGCAATGTGAAGAAGTACTTCGGGCCGACGCGCGCGCTTGACGGCGCGAGCTTTTCTGCTCGTGCGGGGGAGATTCACGCCGTTGTCGGGGGCAATGGTTGCGGCAAGAGCACGATGGCAAAGGTTGTCTCGGGCATCCTGCCGATCGATAGCGGATCGGTCTCCATTCTGGGCGAGACCCCGTCAACACCGGCAGAGAGCCGGGCGCTTGGCATATCCACCGTCTACCAGGAGGTCCTGGTTGCTGATGAAAGTTCGGTGGTCGACAATATTTTCATGGGAGCCGATTCCCTCTTTACCAAAAAGATGTCGCAGGAACGCAAAGTTCAGCGCGCCGCCGAACTGATGCACGAATTGTCTGGTGAAGTGGTCGATCCCTTTACCCTTGTGGGAACACTTCCCCTTGGGCTGAAACAATGGATCACCATCGCGCGGGCGCTTTTGAGCGAACCAAAGATCCTGATTCTGGATGAAAGTTCCGCTGCACTCGACTTCGACAGCACCGAGCGGCTGTTCGCCAAGATGCGCGATCTTCGCGACGGCGGAACCACGGTGCTGATCGTGACACACCGCATTGCCGAATTGATCCGCATATCCGACCGCGCCACCGTGCTGCGTGACGGGCGCGACGTCGGGGTGCTGGAAACGGAAGATATTACCGAGAAAAACCTGCTTGCCCTGATGACAGGCGAAGACCAGGGCGATGCCCACCATCCCCATCTGGCGCCCCAGCCGCACGACAATGTGGTTGCGCTCAAGGCCAATGATCTGGCTGTCTGGCCTGATGGAAAGCAGTTTGATTTCGAATTGCGTCGCGGTGAAATTGTCGGTGTGGCAGGACTGGACGGTCAGGGACAGGACGGTTTTGTTCGGGTGTTGGCAGGGGTTCAAGAGGCAGAACATGGTCTGATCCAGATCCGCGACAACCATGGTGAAATGCAGCCCGTGCGCAATCTCGCCGAGGCCGTTGCCCATAACATCACGTATGTATCAGGCGACAGAAAGCGCGAAGGCATCTTCGCCTCGCTGTCGATCTTCGAGAATATGGTCATGCCGCTCTACCGCGAGAAAAAGCGCGGCGGAATTCTGGGCGTTATTGATCGCGTTACATTGGGAGCGATTTTCAAACGCGAAACCGAAAACCTGATGATCAAGTTCGGCATGCGCGATGACAAGATCACGTCTCTGTCGGGTGGTAACCAGCAAAAAGTGTTGATCGGGCGCGGATTTGCCATGCGACCCGATGTCATTGTGCTCAATGATCCGGCCCGCGGCATTGATGTCGGCGCCAAGGCAGAACTTTACAAACACCTCAAGGAGTTTGCCCAGGAGGGCAAAACCGTTGTCTATATGTCCTCTGAGCTGGAAGAATTCATGGGGTTTGCGACGCGGGTTATCGTATTTCGCGATGGGGCGCCCTTTGATGCATTTGACGGTCGCCAACTGGATCCCAAAACCATTCTCGAGGCCATGTTCGGACAGACAGGCGGAGAAGGTCTGACGACTGAATACGGTTTGCTGCCCAGCCAGGCCGCCGTTGCATCGCGTGGCGTGTCTGCCTCTGCAGATGGTGTGCGGGTGAAGGTTGTCGTGCCTGATGGGTTGAAGCCCGCCACACATAGGCAGGCAAGGTTCGAAACGACCGCGGTTCGCACCGATCCGGATCATTCCAGCCGTGACAACAAGAGCCAGGATGCCAAAACCAAGGGCAAGCCAATCAAGATCGTCGAGTTTGATCATGATACGCTACAACCACGACAGGTGACCCGGTGAGCGAGGCTACAGTGGTTCCTGACGCAGCAGCAGCACCGTCACAGGGCGGGCGTTCCTATCCGTTCCTGCTGGTGCCGATCAGTCTGTTTTTCCTGTTGCTCGGCCTGGCCGTGCTGCGTTCGCCAAGCCTGATCACCAGTGCCGGTATCGGCAGCGCGGTCATCGTTGCGACACCGCTGATCCTTGCCACCTATGCACTGATGGCCGTGGTGATCGCTGGGCGCGGCACCGTTGATCTTTCAGTCGGGCCGCTGATCGGATTTGTCAATGTGACGCTGATCCAGCTGCATGGCGCCGGTGTGCTGGAAAGTCCGCTTGCCGTCTTTGCCTATGCGATTGCGGTTGGTGCGGCCTATCAGCTGCTCTTTGCCCTGATTGTGATCTATGTGAGGGTGCAGCCGATCATTGTTTCGCTGTCGGGCTATCTTGCCCTGTCTGGCCTCAATCTGGTGATCCTGCCGCGCCCCGGTGGCGTTGCCCCGCAATGGATGGCGGATTGGGGACTCGGCACCTCGATTTTCTCACCCGTGCTGTTGATTCTGGTGCTGGCGTCGCTGGGCTGGATGTTGTTTACCCAGACCGCTTTCTTCACCCACCTGCGCCTGATGGGATCGGACGAGCGTGCTGCCTATACCAGCGGTGTTCCCATTTTCGTGGTGCGGATTGGCGCACATCTCATTTCCGGTTGTTTTGCCGGCCTTGCAGCCATTGCTTTCACCGCGCTGATATCCTCAGGCGATCCCTCACAGGGAACAACCTACACGCTGATTGCGGTGACGGCGCTGGTGCTTGGCGGTGCATCTCTGGCCGGTGGGCGAGGTGGGGTGTTCGGCTCGTTCCTGGGTGCCATCAACCTCTATTTGATCACCTTTGTGCTGGCGACGTTCAACTTCGGCGCGGTGCAGAGTTTCGTCACCAACCTGGCCTATGGAACGATCCTCGTCGTATCCTTGCTGTTGACACTGATCATTCCCTTCATCCAGAGACATTTGCGTAACTTTTCGCCCTTGCTGTATTTCGTCGCCCTGTCCGTCGTTGCGCTCAGTGTGATCTTGCACGCGACATTCGATTATCAGTCCCAGGGACAGGATCAGCCGGAGACGGGCGCCGATCAACCGGCATTGTCGTCACAGATGCTCACGCCGATCGACCGGGAACAATTGTATGTTGCGGCACTCGAAGTGGCGGCGCCCAACCAGCAGGAAAGCGCTATGCGTGCTGCCGCTGCACCGGTGATCCTGTTCATCCTTCTGATGGTGGTTATTGCGGTTTTCCTAAGGGTGGCCTTCTCCCAATCGGACAGGCGCAGTCTGGCTCCGGTCGTGGCCGTCGTCATCCTGGCGCTGGTGGTGCTCGGCGCCTATATGATGCGCCATCCGGGTGGTCCGAATGCGCCACCTGTGAACGTGGAGGCTGAATGATGTTGCCTCCCACACCTTCGCTCAGCCTGTCAGCCAATATCATTGGCCTCGTCGTCGGCATCATCCTGACGGTCATTGGTGTTGTTTTTGGCTTTGCTCAGGGCACCTCTGTTCAGTTCATCATTCTCTCGGCCATTGCCACTCTGGCGGCATTTGTCTGGGGTTGGCGTTATGTGCTGGGACAATTTGTCAGCCAGACACCGCAGACGGATGAGGGGCCGAGCGAGATCAAGCGGGTCTGGTTGCAGTTCCGTCCGGCGCTGATCGGCCTTGTGGCAATCCTGCTGGTGTTTCTCGTACTTTCACTGGCCATCGAAAATTTCTTCAATATCTGGAACGTGATTTCCCTGCTGATCCTGCTCAGTATCGTCGTTCTTACCCGCACGCTGGGGCGACAATTTCAGGAAAACCGATCTGCGTTCATTGGTGTCATGGTGCTTTCGGGACTGTTTTCCATTGGTGCGATGAACATTGAAGGCTTTGCCTCGACGATGAACATCAAGTCGATGCTGCTGTTTGCCGCGTTTCTGGGCATTGCTTCCGTCGGTCAGACACTGGTGGCGCTGCTGGGCGGGCTTGACCTGTCGATCCCTTTCATCATTGGGGCTGCCAATGTCGGCCTGCTCTATCTCATCAGTTTGGGTGTGCCACCCTGGCTCGCAGTCATTCTGGTGCTGACCATCGGTGTTGCGCTGGGTGTCATCAATGGTCTTTTGAGTTATCGACTGCAGGGGCAAGCGTTGATTGTCACCCTTGGAACGGGGTTTGCGATTTCCGGTGGTGTGCAGATCCTGACATCGATCGGCACAGCTTACGGCGGCAACGTCTTCGGCACGGTGCCCGGATGGCTGTCAAACCTGGCGGCGATGAACGGCTCCACCTTCGGTATCCCGTTCCCGCCCGTCATCGCCATCTGGGGGGTGATCATTCTCATCCTCACCATTGGCATGCGCTACACGGTCTATGGTCGTTATCTTTACGCATTGGGCGTCAACCGCACGTCGGCAAAACGCGTGATGATTTCGGAATTGAAATATTGGGTCACGATGTATGCCATTTCCGGGTTTTTCGCGGCTCTTACCGGCAGTCTGCTGCTTGGCTGGAGCGGCGGTGGCTTTATCGGGGTGGGAGACCAATACCTGTTCCTGACACTCGCTGCGGTAGTGGTGGGTGGAACGTCACTGCTGGGCGGACAGGGCGGATATGGTTTTACTGTAATCGGCGTGCTGGTGCTGCAGGTCCTGTCGTCTTTTCTTATCGGCATCGGCCTCGATTTCGAATGGCAGCAATTCATCTTTGGTCTGCTGATTCTGCCGATGGTCGCGCTTTACGCCCGTTCCCCGCACATACGGACACAGATATGAGAAAGCCTGAACAATGACACACAGATATTCAATAGAAGGGAGAGCGTAATATGGCAGTGTTCGAAACCACCGATCTGGCCGCCGCAAGCTATTCAGTGGCTCTTTACGGACTGGTCGCGACATCGGTACTGCTGTTGTTGGGATCTGCCTGGGTTGCACGCGGCTGGAAAATTGCCGTGGCCTTGTGTGCCGTGGCCGCTCTGGTCGGCGTTGGTGCCATGTTTGAGGCCCGAACGGCCTGGGCGACGGCTGGCAACGTGCCCATCGTCTATCATTATGTCGGCTGGACCATATCCATGCCATTGCAGATTCTGGCGCTCTATTTCATGGCCAATCAGGCCGGACGGATGAGCAACGGTTTGTTTTGGCGACTGGTGGTGGTTTCTGTGTTGATGGTGTTCGTTCGCTATCTGGGCGAGGCGGGTTTCATGCACGCCACGCTCGCTTTTCTCATCGGTCTGGTTTTTTGGCTCTACATTCTCGGCGAATTGTTCTTCGGCCAGATGGATGAAACCATTCGCGGATCGCTACGCGAACCCGTGCAGCGCGGCTTTTTCTGGCTGCGCCTTATTGTGACTGTTGGCTGGGCGATTTACCCGCTTGGCAATTTCATCACCTCCTTCGGTGGCTATGTGGACAGCGGCGCCTTGAGCGTCGCCTACAACCTGGCCGATTTCCTCAATCGCATGGCGTTCGGTCTGGCCCTTCTGGCAACCGCCGTTCTGGACAGCGAAAGGCCTGACAATGCCTGATATCAATTGCGCCTTTCGCAAGCGCGCCAATCAGACGAATAGTAAAGGGACACTCCAATGATGGGTGCAGACATAATTGCCATTATCATTCTGGCCGCGATCGTAATTGCCGTATGCGCCTACCTGTTGCATTGGCTATACCGCCGATCGACCAAGGATGTCTCATTCGTGCGGACCGGCTTTGGCGGTGAAAAGGTTGTTATGGGCGGCGGCGCACTGGTGTTGCCGATCCTGCATGACCTGACCGAAGTCAACATGAACACGCTGCGGCTGGAAGTGACACGGGCGCGCGAAAAATCCCTGATTACCAAGGACCGTATGCGTGTTGAATTGACCGTGGAATTCTATGTCCGGGTTGCCCCCGACATCGAGGCGGTGGCCACCGCAGCGCGCTCACTCGGCAACCGCACCATGAAGGCAGACCAGCTCAAGGACCTGATCCAGGGCCGGTTTGTAGATGCCATGGGCGGCGCCGCGGCCAAGATGACCCTGGAGCATATCCACGAGCACCGTCAGGAATTTGTCAAGGAGGTCAAGAAAGAGGTCGCCGAAAGCCTTGCGCTTGATGGTCTTGAGCTGGAATCGGTTTCCCTGACGTCACTCGACCAGACTGATATCAAGCTGTTTGATCCATCAAATACGTTTGATGCTGAAGGTCTGACGATTCTGACCGAACAGATCGAAAGCCGCAAGAAAAAGCGCAACGACATTGAGAAAGACACGCAGATTGCCATGCGCACCAAGAACCTCGAGGCCGAAAAGCGGTCACTCGAGATTCAGCGCGATACGGAATATGCCCGTCTTGACCATGAAGCCGAAGTCGCCATTCAGCGCGCTCAGCGGCGCTCTGAAATCGCCACGGAGACGGCTGGCCGCGAGCGCGAGATCGAGTCGATCAAACTGAAGGAACGCGAAGCCGTCGAACGCACGCGGATCGACATGGAACGCGAGATCGAACGGTTGGAGATCAAGCGCCGGGAAATGCTCGAACTCGACGAGCAGGCACGTGAAATCGCCATTTCCGCAAAGTCCAAGGAACGTTCGGAAGCGCAAGCCAGTGCGGAAGATGCCCGTGCCAAGATGGTTGAGGCCCAGGAACGGGTCCAGACTATTCGCGATACGGAAATCGCCAATCGCCAGAAATCGATCCAGCTGATCGAGGCGGCGAAGGCAGCCGAATCCGAGGCCACCAAGATCAATATCCTTGCCAGTGCAGAAAAAACTGCCGCCAAGGATCGCGCCGATGCAGACCGGATTGCCGTATCCGCACTGGAAGAACGCTACCGCGTCGAAGCCGATGGCAAGGAGAAACTCAACGCTGCTGAAAACATGCGTTCCGACGCCAGCAGGAAGAGTGCCCTGCACAGGTCGCTGGTCGAGAATCTGCCCGCCATCATCCGTGAAAGCGTCAAGCCCATGGAGAAAATCGAGGGTATCAAGATCCTGCACGTCGATGGGCTTCCCGGTCTCTCTGGCAAAGCCAGCCATGGCGGCAATGGAGACGGCGACGGTTCCGGAATGGACGGCTCGGGCCCACGGGACGGAAACCTGGCCGATCAGGTGGTCTCATCGGCATTGCGCTATCGCTCGCAAGCCCCTTTCGTCGACCAGTTGCTGGGTGAAATCGGCATGAGCGGTGACTCGATCCATCGCTCGCACACGCTGCAGGACCTTTCCAAGGTGGTCTATTCCGAACCCAATGCGCCTGAAGCGGAAGCAAAGAGCAAATCGGGCAAAAGCAAAAACGACAAATAATGTGCATTACCCGGGAGCCCAGGCTTCCGGGTGGCCTGATCCACCGGAGACCCCGCCATGTCGACGCCGAATACAGAACGCGACCTGCTCGTCTTTTCAATCTGGGCCGTACTCGGTTTTGCCGGACTTGCGTTTCTGCTCGAGGGTTTTACGCGTGATTCCTATTTTGTCTGCCTATTGGGGACTGCACTCATCGTGGCCGCATTTGTTGCCCATATCATTGTCAATTTCCTGTTTCAGCAGGGCTTCAGGCCCGGTGAGACCGTGCTTGGCATCGGTGCCTTCGGCGTCTTGACGTTTACGTTCATCGCTGGGGTGCTCTCCGGAAGCATGTCAATGGTCGACTATTACTCCGGTCTGACCCTGTTTTCGATCCTGATCGTTGGCTTCATTGCCTATCTGTCGACCCGCCATGGTCTGCGTGGCGCCTTCTCGCGTTTCCATGTGAAGACTGCGGTGAGTGAGGACTCAGGTCGATGATCAATGCCGGAAACCTCGTCTGGCTGCCGTTGTATGCCCTTTTCTATGTTGCAGTCATGCTGTTCTGGACACGCGTCGCTGCACGTGAGAACGGCAATCACGAGACCTATTTTTCCGCCGGTCACTCGATATCTCCCTGGATTTCCTCCCTGACGCTTGCTGCGGCCAGTCTGTCGGGCTGGTTTTTGCTGGGCGGCAGCGCGGAAATAGCTGCTCGGGGCTTTGCCCAACCAGGCGTTTTGCAGGCGGGGATCGTGCTGGCTCTACCGGGTGTGCTGTTTTTCAAGCGGATGTGGTTTGTTGGTCAGCGTTTGCGCCTGTCGTCTCAGGCGGAACTGTTTCGCAGCTATTTCGACAGCAAATTCCTCGTCGTCGTATCGGTGGTGGTGGCTGTTGTCTTTGCCGTCGGCTTCGCTGGTTTGCAATTGCGGGCCTTGTCGGAACTGATCGGAATGCTGAGCGGCGGGATGGTTTCGCCGCTGGTTGCCAGCCTGTTTCTTGGCGTCGTGCTGTTTGCCTATGTCGGTATCGGCGGCATGCGCGCTGTTGGCTATTTCGGTGTCATCCAATCCGTTCTTGCCTTCACGGCAATCGTCGGTCTGGCCGGATTTGCACTGATGAGCAGCGGAGGTTTTGCTGCATTGAACGCCGGGTTGCAGACATTGGCGCAAAGCCCGGACGGTAGCGGATTGTTCCAGGTTGCCGGGGTTATTCGGTTTTCCGCCGGGCTTGGGCGTGACGCGGTCATGGGACATGCGGAAACGGCGCTGACCAGTTTGAGTGTTGCGATGGCATTCATGGGGTTCCAGGCCAGCCCGCTGGCGGCCAAAATTGTTCTTTCGACACGCAATGCCAACGGCTTTGCCGCAGGCCAGACCTGGGTGATGGCCGGCATTGTCGGCGGCATCATTGCCTTCGGTATGGCAATCATTGGCACTGCCGGCCTGATCAATCCGCAATTGTCGCTTGGCGGCATGCTTGCGCAGCTTCAGGCCGCTTCACCCTGGTTCATGGCGTGGCTGTTTCTGGGCGCTGTTGCAGGTGTTCAGTTGCTTGCAGGACTGGGTTTGCTGACGGCGGGCGAGGGCCTGGTGCGCCATATCTACAAACCCTATTTTCACAGCAGTCTGTCACGGGTGGCCACGGTCAATCTGACCCGGATCGTCATTGCCTTGCTGGCACTCGTTTCTGTCTTGATGCAATCGCTGACGCCCGTGACCCTGTCCGCCCTTGGCGCCTTGGCCCTGCCGTTGGCATTCCAGCTGTGGACACCGCTGCTGGGCATTACATGGCTGCGTTGGATCACGCCGGCTGCAGCGACCGTGGGGGTTGGTTTCGGTATTGCCGGTGTGCTGCTGACCGAAACAATGGGCTATGAAGTTCTGTCCTTCCTCGGTCTGGAACTGCCCTGGGGCCGGTGGCCATGGACCATCCATTCGGCCGCCTGGGGCATGGCCGCAAACATTGCGGCCGTCCTGATCATATCGGCGATTACCAACCGCAATGCCTTTGGCGCCGAAGCGCAGGAAGCACGCCGTTTTGTGCAAAGCACCCTTCGCATGGGGCCGCGGGCGAGGGTCCTGGGCGCAGCAGCCTGGTCGGTTGCCCTGGCGTGGATTTTCCTGGCTGTCGGACCGGGGCTTGTTTTTGGCAATTTTGCCTTCGGGACCGTTGATGCCTCTGGTGGCGCATGGTCGGTAGGCATGCCGTCGATCTGGGCATGGGCCCTTTTGTTTTGGGCGCTGGGTGTGGGACTGATATGGTTTCTATCTTACAAAATGGAGATGGCCAGCCCATACCTGATGGATATTCCAGCCTATGAACCGCCAAGAACCCTCCATCACGACCAAACGCGGGTCGAAGGCGAGAGATTGCGCAAACTGGTTGTCACCGGTGCATTGGCATTCATTCTGGTTGTTCTTGTCGCATTCAGCTTCGGAAGCTGAGCACTTTTCATGAAATCAAGGAGAATAATGTGACACCTTTCATCTTCAACACGTCGAAAAGTATCCAGTTTGGTGCGGGACAACTGAGCAAGCTTGGTGAAACGGCCCGCACCCAGATCGGTGAACGGGTGATTCTGATTACCGATCCGGGCATGATGACGACCGGAATTGTCGAGCGGGCTGTTGGCGTGCTGGAAGCCGCCGGTGTGACCGTTGAGATGTTTAGTGACGTGCAGGCCGATCCACCTGAAGACGTCATCCTTGCTGCCGTGGACAAGGCCAAAGCAGCCTCAATTGATGGTGTCATCGGACTGGGCGGCGGCTCGTCCCTTGATGTCGCCAAGCTGGTTTCGGTGCTGGCCCTGGGGCAGGAGACGCTGAAGACCATGTATGGCATCGGCAATGTCAAAGGCCCGCGTCTGCCGCTTATCCTTGTGCCGACCACGGCGGGCACCGGGTCCGAAGTGACACCGATTTCCATTGTCACCACCGGCACAAATGAAAAGATGGGTGTTGTGTCGCCTGTCATCCTGCCCGATGTCGCACTGCTGGATCCGGAACTGACCCTCGGTCTTCCGCCCCATATTACCGCTGCGACCGGCATTGACGCCATGGTGCATGCCATTGAATCCTATGCATCGGTCAGCGCCAACAACAACCCCCTGTCGCGCATGCTGGCGACACAGGCGCTCACCCTGATGGGGCGCTCGGTTCTCAAGGCTGTTCATCAGGGCGATGACATCGTTGCGCGCTCCGAGATGCTCCTGGGGTCGATGCTGGCGGGCCAGGCCTTTGCGAATTCGCCTGTGGCGGCCGTGCACGCACTTGCCTATCCGCTTGGCGGGCATTTCCACATCCCTCACGGTCTTTCAAATGCCCTGGTTCTTCCGCATGTGTTGCGTTTTAACGCAGTGACAGCCCCGCAACCCTACGCGGAACTGGCACCCTTTGCCTTTCCCGAGCTGATGAGATTGGAAGGCCAGGAACGGGCTGCGGCTTTTTGTGATCGGTTGGCCGAATTGTCAGCAGAGTGTGGTCTGCAGCAGAACCTGCGTGCTATGGATATTCCAGAAGACTTCTTGCCACGTTTGGCATCGGACGCCATGAACCAGAGCAGGTTGCTGGTCAATAACCCGCGCGAAGTGACTGAAGCGGACGCATTGGCCATATACCGCGCCGCATACTGATTTTGTGATTCAATGTGAAAAGGAAATACCATGAGTATCAAACTGTCGGATAAAAGCCTGATGGAACACCGGGCCTATGTCGCCGGCGAATGGAAGGCGGGATCACGCACCTATCCGGTGGTCAATCCGGCCACCGGCGAAGAACTGACCCGGGTCGCAGACCTGGGCGCCGATGAAGTGCGCGTTGCTATTGATGCTGCCTATGAGGCACAAAAGGAATGGGCTGCCAAGACAGCGAAAGAACGCTGTTCCATCCTGCTCGCATGGCAGCAGCTGATGCTGGACAACACAGAGGATCTGGCGCAGATTCTGACAGCTGAAATGGGCAAGCCTCTTGCAGAAGCGCGCGGCGAAATCGCTTATGGCGCAAGCTTCATTCAGTGGTTTGCCGAGGAAGGCCGCCGTATTTACGGTGATGTCATTCCCGGTCACCAGGGAGACAAGCGCATCATCGTGCTCAAGCAGCCTATCGGGGTTGTCGGCTCGATCACCCCATGGAATTTTCCCAATGCAATGATCGCACGCAAGGTCGCACCGGCGCTTGCATCCGGCTGTACCTTTGTTGGTCGGCCGGCTGAGAAGACACCGCTGTCGGCGCTGGCCATGGCCGTGCTGGGTGAGAGAGCAGGGATACCCAAAGGTGTTTTCAGCATTGTCACCGGCTCGGACTCCAGGGGCATGGGCATGGAGCTGTGCACCAATGCGAAGGTTCGCAAACTGACGTTCACGGGATCGACCGAAGTTGGCCGCATCCTGATGAAGCAATGTGCCCATGACATCAAGAAACTGTCGCTTGAACTGGGCGGCAATGCACCCTTCATCGTTTTCGATGATGCCAATCTCGACAAGGCTGTCGAAGGTGCCTTGATCGCCAAGTACAGAAATTCCGGCCAGACCTGCGTTTGCGCCAATCGTATCTATGTGCAGCGCGGCGTTCTGGAGGCGTTTTCCTCCAAGCTGGCAACGGCTACATCCGCCTTGAAGGTCGGCAATGGCGCCCAGGAAGGCGTCAACATCGGCCCGATGATTGACGCTGCCGGTTTGGAAAAGGTTGAAGATCACGTTCAGGACGCGGTCTCACAGGGCGCCCGCATATTGACAGGTGGCCACCGGTCCAATGAGGGTGGCAATTTCTATGAACCAACTGTTCTGATCGACGTGAAGCCGGGAATGAAGATCCTCAACGAGGAAACCTTTGGTCCTGTTGCGCCCATCATTGCCTTTGACACGGTTGACGAGGCGATCACTCTGGCCAATGACTCGGAGTTCGGTCTGGCGGGCTATTTCTACAGCCGTGACCTCAGTCGGGTCTGGAAGGTTGCCGAAGGGCTTGAGTGCGGCATGGTCGGTATCAACACCGGTCTTATCTCCACAGCGGAAGCGCCTTTTGGTGGCGTCAAATCATCCGGCCTTGGACGCGAGGGATCAAAATACGGGATCGAAGAATTCCTGGAGATCAAATACCTCTGCATGAGCGTCGAAGACTAGGTCAGCAGTTCCTGATGGCTGCGATGGCCGGGTTCGTCCCGGTTGCATCG
>TARA_R110000751_G_scaffold2632_3_pt1 | contig 41112 bp, 45 predicted proteins | sample TARA_R110000751 | Tara Oceans TARA_R110000751 (sample SAMEA4398001) | marine metagenome | biome: Polar Biome; feature: [MES] marine water layer (ENVO:01000295) within the mesopelagic zone...; material: water (ENVO:00002006), including particulate matter (ENVO:01000060) such as...... | reverse complement strand
ACATAGTTGCAAATGACAACTTTGCTGAAGGTGAACTGCTCGCAGCGTAGCTGTGCGTAGTAAACCGCTTTAACTCCTAGGGATTCAGCTCCCTAGGCGGGGCCCGGAGGCGCCTGGCAACAGAAGCCTCCACTTTTTTCCTCCTACTTACGGTAATCGAGCGGCGGGTCGCGGTCACCCAGCAGTGACGAATACTCGTAATCCTCGCCGCGCGCGGCGTCGAATTCAGCGCGAGCGGCTGTACGCAATTTCGAGTTCTCGTAAAGCTCGATCGCAGCAAGCGTGAGTGTCTTGGCTGCCACTTGAGCGCCCTTGTACCCGATCGTCATGCCGCTGGCGGCGACGGCTTGCCAGCTGTGAGCGGCGGTACCGGGCACCCATGTTGCCGCGCGCAGGCCAACGGTCGGCACCGCGAAGGAGACATCGCCGACATCGGTTGAGCCATAGCCCAGTGAGACCTCGAAAGGCTGCACCTCTTTCTCGCTGCCCAATGGCAGGTCGGGCTTGGCAAAGCTCTTGTAGATTTCCGCGGCAAAGGCTTCTTCTTCGGCATTGTATTCCACGCCACCCACCTGGCGCAGCTTGCCATCCATCATCTTTGCGAGGGTTTCATTGACCAGTAGCGGATTGTTGCCGTGGATCACTTCCCACTCCACACGCGTGCCTGTTCCCAACGCGGCGCCGCGCGCGGCATCTTCCATACGCGTCCAGATGTCCTCAACGCCGTCGGCGCTGGGGTGGCGGGCATAATAGAAGACTTCGGCAAAGTCCGGCACCACATTGGGGGCGACGCCGCCGGATGTGATCACGTAGTGGATACGTGCATCCTGCGGCACGTGTTCGTGCATCATGTTGACCATGTAGTTGAACGATTCCACGCCATCGAGGGCCGAGCGCCCACGTTCCGGCGCGCCAGCGGCATGGGCCGATACGCCGTAGAAGCGGAACTTGGCCGAGCGGTTGGCGAGCGAGGTTTGTGCGGCGGCGGAGTTCTGGTCATCGCCATGCCAGTGCAGGGCGATATCGACATCATCGAACAGGCCTTCGCGCACCATGTAGACCTTGCCGCTGCCGCCTTCTTCGGCCGGCGTACCATAGAGGCGGACGGTGCCCGGTGTGCCCGTCTGTTCCAGCCAGTCACGAATCGCGAGGGCAGCGCCCACCGAACCCGCGCCGAACAGGTTGTGCCCACAGGCATGGCCGGCATGCTTGCCCTCGATAGGGGCGCGGCTGGCCATGGCATCCTGATTGATGCCGGGCAGAGCGTCGAATTCCGCGAGGATCGCAATGACCGGGCCGCCCGATCCATAGCTGGCGACGAAAGCGGTCGGGATGTCGGCAACGCCCGCTTCGACCGCGAAGCCCGCATCACTCAATTTCGACTGCAAAAGGCCCGATGATTTTTCTTCCTGATAGCCGACCTCGGCCCAGTCCCAGATCTGTTGCGCCATCGCGGCTGTCTCGTCATAGCGCGCATCAATACTGTCGAGCACGGCCTTGTCGCTTGGCGTCTGGGCATGGACGCAGGCGGAGAGAGCAAGGGCGGCAAGACTGGTCGTGATGAGGCGCATGAGGAGGCTCCGATATAGTGGTTTCTGGCCGGAGACTGCATCAAGGCGCGCGCATGAACAAGGCATGCCGCAGGGGCTGTCCCCGTCGCCTGTATCAGCTGTAGCGCGCTTCAACCTTTGGTCCGGCCAGGCCGCCCGCGACTGTGGCCACGCTGGCTTCGAGATCCGCCAGGTAATCGTCGACGACTTCGGCATGCTTGGGCGACAGCATCAGGTGCAGGCTTGGCGGTTCCTTGGTCACTGACGTGAACCAGCCACGCCGGTAAATTTCGCCATAGATGGCAAATGCGTGATGATCCGGGTGACGGAACGCGACAAGGCCAAGCATCGGATTGCCCAGCACTTCAAAGCCCAGGCGCTTCACGCCTTCTTCGATCCTTTCGCGCGTTTCGCAGACGAGCCCCTGTTTTTCGCGATACCCCACAACACCCAGTGAATTCATCACTGCCCAGGCCGCCGAGATGGCGCCGCCGGGGCGTGTTCCAGCAAGTGTGGGCGTTTTCATCGGCGCGCCTGACCAGCCGGCCATGTCGAACGGCATGTACTGGTAGAGGTCCTCTGACCGGAAAAGCACAGTCGATGCCCCCTTGGCGCAATAGCCGTATTTGTGCAGGTCGGCGCTCATGGAGTGCACCTGTGGCACTTCGAAATCGAAGGCGGGCACCGGTACACCATTCATGCGAGCGAACGGTGCGAAATAGCCGCCGACGCAGGCATCGACATGCAACCAGACATTCTTCTTTGCTGCGACGTCTCCCAACGCTTCGATCGGATCAATGATGCCATGAGGGAAATTTGGTGCCGAGCCGACCATCATGATCGTGGCAGCATCAACTGCTTCGCCCATCGCTTCAGGGTCTGCCTCGTAAGTGCCATCTGTCTTGAGCGGAACCCGGCGCACTTCGATATCCATCAAGTGGGCCGCCTTGTCGAAAGCGAGGTGGGCTGACTGGGCCAGCACAATGTTCGTGCCTTCGCGCGGGCGCCCATTGGCACGGGCATAATCACGCGCGGTCTTGATCGCCATCGTGATGGAATCAGTACCGCCGGACGTCATCGTGCCTGTCGAGCCTTCAGGGCCGTGCAACAGGTCGAGCCCCATTGCGATGACGTCCTTTTCCATCTGCGCGAGGCTGGGAAAGGCGAGGGGGCCAAGACCGTTCTCGGCCATGTAGAGTCCATACGCTTCGTGCTGGATGCGCGAGATGTCTTGTCCGGCATTGAAAACATAGACGGCAGTGCGGCCATCACGCCATGCCGCATCGCCGCCGCCGCGTGCGATCATATCGGCTTTGACTTCATCCCATACCCGCCCGTGTTCCGGCATTTTCATCGTGGTCATCCCTGCGCATTTCTCGTTTGTGATCCAAGCCTATGCGTCGCTATCGGCCTTGGCCAGTGGCGAATGGACCCGCCTGCCTGTGCAACCTTGCCGGCACGTACGCGTTGATCTGGACTTAAACCCTGCATGGAGGTTCATCATGTCACGCAAGCCAACTCAAAAAGAAGACAGCCCGGACGAGACGCGGGACATCCGTCCTGCCGGTCCCGAGAATATGGAAAACCCGCCAAAGGACTGGGATGAAGTGGACGAGGAAAGCGATGAATCGTTTCCGGCCAGCGATCCGCCCGGCAATTACTGATTCTGTCCAAGGCAGACCACATTGATGGTGGCTGAGGTCGAAGGATACTTCACCCCAGCCTCTTTCTATGTTGCAGGCTGCGTGAGCGGCTTTTCGCCTTCCGCACATGCCCAACCGACCAGACCATTACGCGTTCACAGAACTCGCTCCCCGCCGGGGCGACTGCGCGAGTGCTGTTTTTTTCCTCGCCTGCCGTGCGAAGCCCGTTGCGGGGGGATGGGACCGCGCATAGTGTATGGAAAGTTACCAACATCAGGATTGAGGGTCAGTACGGCGAACATGACGGATTACATCGGATATGACGCGCTTACCCAGGCTGCCATGCGCGGCGTCGTTCGCGAATCGCTCAAGCGTGCACTCGCCAATGGCGGACTTCCCGGCGAACACCATTTTTACATCACGTTCCGCACCAAGGCGCCGGGCGTGAAAGTTGCCGATTACCTGACCGAGCGGTTTCCCGAAGACATGACGATCGTGGTGCAGCATCAGTTCTGGGACCTTGAAGTCTGTGATGGTCATTTCGAGATCATCCTGAAATTCTCGGGCGTGCCACAGCACCTGTTCGTGCCCTACGCAGCGATCACGCGCTTCGTTGATCCGTCAGTGAATTTCGGCCTGACATTCGAGAACACGAACAAGGATGCCGACGTGATTGCGCCCGCCGCCGCGTTTGAAATGGCCGAACAAGACACTGCGCCTGTCGACGCCGGCACGGTGGTGAACCTCGACGCGTTCCGCCGCAAATAGGGTCGCCCGGATAGTGGCAGGTACAGACAAGCCCCGCCTCAGCGACGCTGAGATGCTGGCCCGCTTCCAGGGCTCCAAGAAACGCCCCCCCTGTTCCGATACGCTGGGCATGAAGCTGGCGGAAGTCGAACAGGACGCAATGCGCATCCGCATGGATTTCGACGTGCCGGAAATGTTTTCCAATCCCACGGGCGCCGTGCAGGGCGGGTTCATCTCTGCCATGCTGGACGAGGCGATGAGCACATGTGTCATCATCGCGTCGAATGTGACGATGACGGCGCCGACGCTGGAAATGAAGACCAGCTTCCTACGGCGTCTGATGCCCGGCCCGGCCAGTGTCGAGGCGCGCATCCTCAAACTCGGCAAGTCAGCGGCCTTCATGGAAGCCGAATGCTTCGGCCCGAAAGGCGAGCTGGTTGCCAAAGCCACAGCAACCGCCATTCCCATGTTGTTCAAACGGCTGGACTGACGCAACGGCATCAGCCACTCCGCATGACCGAACCGGAACACAAAGCCTTCAAGGCGCAAACAGCCTAGGCCGACTCCGTCGCCTTGACCTGAACTTGCGTTGGGCGCGAATTTCCCTTGCCGTAGAGGTTCACCTTCAGCTTCGAGATTGCGTGCACAAGCGCATTCGGCCCGTATTTGATGTCGCCGGTGAAAGCGATGTTCGGGAACCGCTGGAAGATCTGCTCATAAGCCACGCGCAGCTGCATCTGGGCCACGCGTGAGCCGAGGCATTTGTGGATGCCGTGGCCGAAGGCGATGTGTTTGTCGACATTGTCGCGCATCATGTCGAACCGGTCCGGGTCCGGAAAGACGTCCGGGTCGCGATTACCAGCGCCATACCACATGACGACCTTCTCATCCTTGGCGATGAGCTGGCCATTGAGTTCTGTCTCCTCCAGCGCCGTGCGGCGCATATGCTTGACGGGTGAGACCATGCGCAGGGCTTCTTCCGACATGCGCGGGATCAGGGACGGGTCGTCCAGCACCATCGCGCGCTGGTCCGGCCATTCTGTCATCAGCTTGATGGTTCCCGACAGCGAGTTCCGCGTCGTGTCATTGCCAGCAAAGATGATCAGCAGCCAAGAGCCATCCAGATATTCCTGCGGCAATTGCTCATCGTCCAGTTTCGACTGCGCGATCACGGTCAACAGGTCATGGCGCGGATTGGCCCTTCGGTCAGCCATGACACTTGCGCCATAGGCGAACATTTCTTCGACCACTTTCCGGAACCTCAACGGAAAGAGTGGTTCGCTGAGGAAGGTCCGGAACGGGTTTGTCATGAACTGGCTCGCCATTTCCAGGTAATGCATCCAGTAGACAATTTTCTGGCGGTCTTCCTCGTCCACGCCGAGCATTTCGCACAGCGTGTAGAGCGGCAATTGGTTGGAAAATAATTTGACGAAGTCCAGTTCAGGCCCGTTCGCCTCAAGATCGTCCAGCAGCGAGTCCACCTTCACGCTGACCTTCTTGCGCAGCTCAGCGACATAAGCCGGAATGAAGAAGTCTTTCTGCTGGATCCGCATCTGCATGTGCTGCGGCTCGTCCATCGAAATCAGATTGTCCATCGCCGCGCGGATCAGGACTTCGGGCCGCCAATGCTCCCGCGGCGGTACAGCCAGATTGATCCCGCCTCGCTGGGACGAAAATATGCCCGGGTTCAGCTCGACCGTCTTGATGTCCTCATATCTCGAAACGGACCAGAATCCGCTACCGCCACGGCGCATCTTAGACCACATGACCGGTGCGTCCGTGCGCATGCGCGCATAGAGGTCATGGGGGTGGCCGCGTGTCCAGGAATTGGGATTCCAAAGCTCGAAGTCCGATTCCAGCAGGGGATACACGGCCGGGTGTACCGGCCTTTCCGCTCCGGTATCTTCCAGGATGTCGTCGCTAACGAGTTTGGTCATTGCATGCTCCGTAAGGTCGCTTCTGAAGATGACGCAATTTTGCGTCAGGACAAGCGGCAAGGGGTTACGGAATCATTTAGCCAGCGCTCTCCCTACGACACTCAAGGAAAAAGGCGGTCACAGCTGTTGTCACATGGCCCCTTCCCGTGGGGCACCCACGATTTCGGCACAAATCCATGATAGGCTTCTCATATGACTCGGCAAAAAGACCGGGCAGGGAGGAAGACATGGCCGACGACCCGCGCACGCCGCACGTGCCGCAATCTGTGCTGGAGGTGACCGCATTCTCACCGGATGCGCGCAATGACCCACACCCGCCGCTCGAAACCCTGCGTCAAAATTGCCCTGTCCTGCGCGACGAGATGGCCAAGACCTGGTTCCTGACGCGCTATGCCGACATCCGCGAAACCGTAAATGATCGCAGCTTCGTCCGGCACCCGCTGAATGCCGAAGAGGGGTCCATCTCACGCCAGCTGGTCCAGGAAGATGAAAACCCGCGCCGCACCTCCATCCTCTTCCTCGATGACCCGGATCATGCCCGCGTCCGCCCGCCGCTGGCAAAAGCCTTCTACACGCGTATCCAGAAGATGAAGCCCCAGATCGAAGCCATCATCGACGATACGATCGACGCCGCGCCCGCTTCCGGCCCCTTTGACCTGATGGCCGAAATCGCGGTGCCGATTCCCATCCTCGTCATTGCCCGTATTCTCGGCGTGGATGAAGACCGCCTGCCCGATTTCCGCCAATGGTCCGAAGACGTCATCCTCAGCCTGAACCCGGTCCGTACGCTGGAAGAGACCGCCCGCATGGAGCAGGGCAGTATGGCGCTTGATGGCTATTTCTCCGAATTAATGGAAGCGCGCCGCAAAGTACCCGGCGATGACCTGATCACCGACATGGTCCAGTTACAGGCCAGCGGCGGCGCTCCGCTGTCGGATGATGAAATCCGCATCAATCTCGGCGCGCTCCTGGTGGGTGGCAACCTGACCACGACAGACCTGATCGGCAATGGTGTCTGGCTCTTCCTGACACATCCCGAACAACGCGCCGCCCTGAAAGCCAATCCTGCCTTGTCCGGGCAGGCAGTCGAGGAAGTACTGCGCTTTGAAGCGCCTGTTTCCGCGACGTCCCGGATCGTGGAAGTGGACAAGACGGTCGCTGGCTGCCCGATGAAAGCGCATCAGGTCGTTTTCTGCTCACTCGCCTCGGCCAATCGCGACGAGACCATGTTTGAGAATTCGGATCGTTTCGACATCACGCAGAAGCGCGCCAGCCATGTTGCCTTCGGCGGCGGCCCGCACATCTGCATCGGCGCGCCGCTCGCCCGCATGGAGGCTCGTCGCGTCTTTGAGAAGCTTTTCGCTCGCTATCCGGACATGCGCCTCGCAAATCAGGACCTGGTATGGCGAGCGCTGCCGTTTTTCCGCGGGCTTGAGCGGCTCATGGTCGACGTCTGAACCGGGTTATTCCATCGCCTCGGCGCTGAGCCAGATGCCTTCGCGTTCGCCGACGCGCCGTTCGACCAGAAGGCGCGCGACCTGATGGTCATCCTCAAACACATTGCCCGTCAGGCTGTCGAGCAGGGCCTTGGCGAGATTGTCGAGATCCATCCACGGCGCCTCGCCAGTGTATTCCATCACAATGTGGACGCTGTAGTCGCCATAGCCGGGCCGTAGGGGCGGGAACTCCTTGCGGAAGAATTCCTTCAGCAGGCCCTTGTAATATTTCGTCTGCGTCGTCAGGCCGGTACAGCGCACTTCCAAGGCGCCCATTTCGGTGATGCGCGCGCGCACCTTGCCTGACTTTACCCAGTCTTCGATCAATGCCGGGTCATCCCGCGTGATGCCATGCGGGCCTCGACCGCTTCCTTGGAATCTTTCAGGCCGAGCCCGGTGGATTGGCGCAGCAACTTGATCGCGGCCAGTTTGCGCTTGGCGTCAATCTCGGCATCGATCTCCATCCAGCGTGAAACGGTGACACGCTCCACCGCTGCGGCTACTTCTTCCTTGCTCATCGGCGTAGGCGAAAGTGAGCTGCGGCCGCTGCCCCGAAACATGAAGCCTAGAAAAAAGGCGATCGCGAGGGCGAACAGGACGGTCGGGTCGGACAGCGTATCAATCATGGCGCGCATGTTATCCGGCGCCCACCGCATTGCCAGTCATTTCCGGCAAGGCGATCAGAGTTGCGCGGCGAGATGGGACGGCGCCACGCGTTTGGTGACATCGACCACATGCTGAAAGCTGGCATTGATCGTGCCCTTGGTGATCGTGATTTCCATTTGGCCTTGCGGCCCGTCCTTGCCCTTGCCGTGGATCATTTCGGGGGCAGGGATGACATGAAGCGAGCGGCGGCCCCGTGTCGTATCAATGCGCAGGCCGACAATATCCGTCCAGGCCAGCATGCGTTCCTTCCCGCCGACACGCATCAGGATGCCCCGCGTATCGATCACCATTTCCGGGATGGCCGACAGCATGCGTTTCAGACTCCAATAGGCCAGCAGGAGCAATCCGATCAGCGACATCGCGAGAAGAGTCTTCAGCAAGCCGCCGACGAGAGACGCGTCCCCGGCGTCTTGTACGCCAGGGATCAGGCTGCCGAACCCGCTTGCCGGGACGCGGACCAGCACGACAATGCCCACTGCCATGGCCAGGCCGAGCAGGAACAGCACAACGCCTTCACTGTATCGCTTCCTGTGAATCTCGAGACGTTCACTCATGCGTCTGGCCATCTTGCCCCGTTCTGAGCGCATGCTAAACCGCGCCCAGCAACAATCCAGCGAAATTCCAGGGAGCCCGCACAGATGGCCAACACCCCCACCCGCACTGAATCCGACACAATGGGCCCTGTTGAGGTCGCCTCCGACCGCTATTGGGGCGCGCAGGCCGAACGCAGCCTCGGCAATTTCAAGATCGGTTGGGAGAAACAGCCGGAGCCGATCATTCGCGCGCTCGGCATCGTCAAGAAGGCCGCCGCCGAAGCCAATATGGCGCTGGGCAAGATGGACGCCGATCTCGGCAAGGTCATCATCCAGGCCGCCGACGAAGTGATCGAAGGCAAGCTGAACGACCATTTCCCGCTCGTCGTCTGGCAGACCGGCTCAGGCACGCAGTCGAACATGAACGCCAATGAGGTCATCTCGAACCGCGCGATTGAAATTCTCGGCGGTGAGATGGGCTCGAAAAAGCCGGTCCACCCCAACGACCATGTGAACATGTCCCAGTCGTCGAACGACACGTTCCCGACGGCGATGCACATCGCTTGCGCCGAGGAAGTCAGCCATCGCCTCGTCCCGGCGCTGAAGCACCTGCATGCCGCGCTCGATGCCAAGGCCAAGGCCTGGGCCGAGATCATCAAGATCGGCCGCACCCACACGCAGGACGCGACGCCTGTCACGCTCGGGCAGGAATTTTCGGGCTATGCCCAGCAGGTCGAGAATGGCATTGCGCGCATTGAATCCACGCTGCCCATGCTGATGCAACTGGCGCAGGGCGGCACGGCGGTGGGCACAGGTCTCGCCTCGCCGGTTGGATTTGCCGATGCGGTTGCCGAAAAGATCGCCAGGATCACCGGCCTCAAGTTTACCTCAGCGCCCAACAAGTTCGAGGCGCTGGCCGCGCATGATGCAATGGTCTTTACACATGGCGCCATCAACACCGTTGCCATGTCCTGCTTCAAGATTGCCAATGATATCCGTTTCCTCGGTTCGGGCCCGCGCTCTGGTCTCGGCGAACTGGCTTTGCCGGAGAACGAGCCCGGCTCATCCATCATGCCCGGCAAGGTCAACCCGACCCAGTGCGAGGCGCTGACGCAGGTCTGCGCGCACATCCACGGCAACAATGCCGCCATCGGCTTCGCCGGATCGCAAGGCCATTTCGAGCTCAACGTGTTCAACCCGATGATGGCCTACAATTTCCTCCAGTCGACGCGGTTGCTGGCCGATGCCGCCATTAGCTTCACCGACAATTGCGTTGTCGGCATCGAACCGCGCCTCGACAATATCAAGCGCGGCCTCGACAATTCCCTCATGCTGGTGACACCGCTGAAGGAAAAATACGGCTACGATCTCGCCGCGAAAGTGGCGAAGAACGCTCACAAGAATGGCACGACGCTTAAGATCGAAGCGCTCGCTCTGGGCATTTCGGAAGAGGATTTCGACGCAATCGTCGTTCCGGCGAAGATGATCTCGCCAGGCTGATTTCAGATCAAGGACAGCACCATGGCCGACACCGAGAGTCTGGCGCGCCAAGTCGAAGAACTCATGGCGCGTGAAGCGATACGCGATTGCTTGTTTCGCTATTGCCGGGGCATAGACCGCGCCGATGAGGCGATGCTGCGTTCTGCCTACTGGGCTGATGGCACGGATCATCACGGCCCGTATCAGGGCAGCGCGAGCGGCTTTGTGGACTGGGCCATGAAGATGCTGCCGCATATCGAGCGCGGCATCCATCAGATCCATAATATCCTGATCGAATTCCGCGAAGACGGCGCTGCCGTCGAAAGCTATTTCACGGCCTTCCAGCGGCAGCGCACGCAAAGTGGCGAGATGGAGCAGGTCGACATGAAGGGGCGGTATCTCGACTGGTTCGTCCAGCGTGATGGCGAGTGGCGCATCCTGAACAGGGTTGTCGTGTTCGACTGGGTCGAGAACATGGCCCTGCCACCCGGCACTGAGGCCGACCGTTTCGGGACCAAGACACCGATTGGTGCGCCTTATCCGAACGACCCGGTCTATACGGTGTTCTAGACTGATTTTTCTTGCTGTTGTCAGCCTGCTGCCGCACTAGGGGCACCGACATAGCAGGAGGAAACAGTACGTGAGCATGGATTTCAGTAATTTGTTTTCGGTGGCTGGCAAGACGGTTGTTATCACCGGCGGGTCCCGCGGCATTGGCGAGATGATCGCCGCCGGCTTCCTGTCGAACGGCGCCAAGGTCATCATTTCGTCGCGCAAGGCGCAGGCCTGTGAAGAGACGGTCGAGCGGCTGAAGGGCCAGTATGGCGGAGAGATCTATGCCATTCCGTCCGACGTGGGCACGCTGCTCGGCATCAATCATCTCGCCGACGAAATCGCCAAACGCGAAGACAAGATCGACGTTCTGATCAACAATGCGGGCGTTGCATGGGGCGCGACACTGGAAGACTTCCCGGAAGCTGGCTGGGACAAGGTGATGGATGTCAACGTCAAGGGCGTCTTCTTCCTCACCCAGAAACTGATGCCGCTGCTGCGCAAATCCGCCAGCGCGGACGAGCCTGCTCGCGTCATCAACATCGCGTCGATTGATGGCATGCATACCAGCCCGATGAGCGGTTTTGCCTATGGCACGTCGAAGGCCGCCGTGATCCATCTCACGCGCTTCATGGGCGCGCATCTCGCCGGTGAGCACATCCTCGTCAACGGCATCGCGCCAGGGCCGTTCCCGACATGGATGCTGTCGACCGGCGTCGGCTTCAAAGGCGAGACAGAAGGCGTCGATTGGGGGGCTGTTGCCAGCCGCAACCCATCCGGTCGTGTCGGCGCGCCGAGCGACATTGCGGGCCTCGCCATCTTCCTGTCGTCCAAGGCGGGCTCCTTCATTACCGGTCATACCGTGCCGTGCGACGGCGGCATCGTCGCGTCCAGCTAGGTCGCAGTACTCCCCTGCAGCAAGAAGGAATGTCGTCCGGCTTGCTTGCGGGGGGTGGCGCGACGCGCGTGCGGGTTTAGATTGGCGCGAGAAGAATCACTTCCGCCCAGAAAGGCAGATACCCATGGCCAAACCACCCGTCGGCTCCAAGGCCAACCCGTCCGAATTCGATGTCATCGGCAAGCTGGCCGAAGATGAACCCTATTTTGTGATCCGCGCCCATGACCCGCTGTCGAGCGCGCTCGTCGAATTGCACGCCTATATCGGTGCAGGCCAGTCGGGCGCTGCCCACAACAAGCTGGCCGAAATCATGGCGATGACGTCCGCACGCGCGCCGCGCCCGGCCTCCAGCCCGAAATACCGTGAAACCTTCGCGATCTCGCTGGCGATGGAACAATGGCGCGACAATCACAAGGAATGAACCTGACGCCCGTCACGATGGCGGACGAACACGTCCGGCTTGAACCTTTTGATGTGACCGCACATGCCGGTCCACTGCGGGAAATGGCCGAGCGGTCAGGCGAGGCTTTGGCAACCTGGCCCTATTACTTCCCGCCACATGACTGGATCAGTGCGTGGATCGAAAATATGGCGCAACGGATGGCGGCAGGCACCCTGCTGCCATTCGCGGTCTACTCGCCCGGCGGCGAATTCATCGGCATGACATCCTATCTCAGCCCCGATGTCGCATCCCGCAATGCCGAGATCGGCATGACGATCTACGGTCCGCCATTCCAGGGCGGCGCGACCAACCCGGCCTGCAAGCGCCTGTTGCTGGGGCATGCCTTCGAACAGGGTGCCATCCGCATCAACTTCAATGTCGACCAGCGCAATCAGCGTTCACAGGCAGCGGTCCGCAAGCTTGGCGCGTCACAGGAAGGCATCCTGCGCGACAATCGCATCCTGCCGAATGGTATCGTTCGGTCCACTGTTGTGTTTTCGATCCTCGCCCGCGAATGGCCGGGCGTGAAGGCGAAACTCGATGCTCGACTGTCCGCCTTCGGCTGAGTAGTCTTGGTCCCATGAGCACCCCGATCAATTTCAACAAGGCCCGTAAGGCCAAGGCCCGCACCGCCAAGGCGCAGACGGCGGAAGAGAACCGTGCCCGGTTTGGTCGCACCAAGGCGGAACGAACATTGGAAGAAGCCCGCGCCGACAAACTGGCCAAGCTCACCGATGGCCACCGTCTGGACAAGGATACAGGCGAACAGGGTTAATAGAACCTTTTCACGCGGCCCCCGGCTTGCACTCTGTCGCTTCAGAGTGTTCCAAACCGGGAGAAGCCGTCAGATGAAAAATGTCCTGATCAAGTTCGTCGTTTGCACAATCGCGTTTTCGGGCGGCATTGCCTGGGGCATCGCCGCTGAAGCCAGCGAAACCGGCGTCACCCTGGCCACAATGTTTGGCGGCTAGGGCTCAGCTGCCGGATTTCGGCAGGCTGCCGTCCAGCAGCATTTCATCATAGCGTCGGCCTGACACGCGCTCCAGCGCGTCGAAAATCGGCTGCGCTTTCTTGTCCTTCAACAGCGGAATACCGCTCACCAATTCGGCGGCGCGCGCATAGCGCAGCTGGGCGGTTTCCATGTCACCCCGCGCTTCGGCACAGGCGCCCTGATTGTGCAGTACGGCTGGTGCGCGCGGATACGCGCGGGCCAGTTCATCCCATTGCGCGCAGGCGCCCAGGAAGCTGCCGCTCTTTGTGGCGTCAACCGCAAGCGTGAACCGCGTATCGTTCTGCTCTTCCGGGATCAGTCCTTCAGTCATGATCTCGGCGCGAACTGTCTTGTTATAGGGCGCGATGTCATAGCGGAAACGGCGCACGGCCTCGACCACGGCGTCCTGCACCATGCCGATCGGCGCGTTATACGGATTGTAATTCGACTGGCGCGGATCGCGGTAAACGCCTTCAGACTGGCCTTCATCTGGATATTCGGCGACGTCGATGCAGGTCTCCCGCGAAGATCCGCCCGGCTGTGTGGCGGAAAAAACAGAACGATTGGTGCCAAGATCAACCAGTGTTGTGGTCACGTTCACAATCACCGACTCGGTGGTGCATTCGGTTTCCACCATGGCGTGCCTTTTACAGTCGAACACACCCTTATGTCTCACGCAGCGGCGCTCGCGTTCGTACCGGACTTCCTCATCCCAGGCATCGATATCCACCCGGCCCTCATACACGCTGTCTGGTTGGCCCTGTGTCGCCATGAACCAGGGCATCCCGTCAAGGCGGATTTCGGCGATCATTGCCTCCAGTTCGCCTTCTGCAACCTCTCCGGCGGGGCCACGAAAGCGACCAACCTCTGGCGCGCGGTAATCAGCTGCTTGAGGGAAGTTGGGCGCGATACGGGCTTCGTAGTCATAGCCGGGCGTCTGGCAGGCCGCGAGCAGGGCCGTCGCGGCCAGGAAGAAGAAAAATCGCATGGAACTGTCCCCGTTTTAGATATGGTCGCCCTTCACTCTGGTGAAGTGCGCTGAACCCGTCATGAACCGGTGCCCTGTGCCCGCCCTAGCGTCAATGGTTGACGCGGGCAGGTGGCGTCGCCACTTCTGACCCTGTTTGAATGGAGCCCACACGAATGACCAGCCCGCTTTTTTCGCCGATCAAGATCAAATCCATGAATATCCCCAACCGGATCGTCATGGCCCCGATGACCCGCTCCAAATCGCCGGGCGGCGTGCCGGGCGAAGATGTGGCTGATTACTATGCCCGCCGCGCTGCAGCCGATGTTGGTCTGATTGTTACAGAAGGCACCACCGTCAAGCGCGGTGGATCGTCGAATGACCCCAACGTACCAAACTTCTACCAGCCCGATTCGCTCGCTGGCTGGAAGCGCGTTGTCGAGAAGGTCCACGCTGAAAAGGGCCTGATTGCGCCGCAACTCTGGCACCAGGGCATGATGCGCAAGCCGGGCACCGGCCCCAATCCGGACGCCCCCACAGACAGCCCGTCAGGTGTGACGCATTCGGGCAAGCAGGTGTTTGATCCGCCCTCGAGCGCCGAAGTCGACGATATGGTCATGGCCTATGCCAATGCCGCCGGTGAAGCGGTTCGTCTGGGCTTTGACGCGATCGAGATTCACGGTGCTCACGGTTACCTGATCGACGAATTTTTCTGGGACGTGATGAACAAGCGCGACGACCGTTTCGGCGGCAGCTTGCCGGAGCGCGCCACATTCGCCGGCGACATCATCCGCGAAACCCGCAAACAGGTCGGCCCGGACACCGCCATCATCCTGCGCTTTTCACAATGGAAGCAGCAGGATTACACCGCCCGCCTCGCGCAAACCCCGGCAGAGTTCGAAGCCTTCCTCAAAGTGTTTGTCGATGCAGGTGTCGACGTGCTTCACGCCTCACAACGCCGCTATTGGGAACCGGAATTCCCGGATGTGGACGGCGAGAATGGTCTCAACACGGCCGCTTGGGCGAAAAAACTAACCGGCCTGCCAAGCATCACGGTCGGGTCTGTTGGTCTGACCGGTGATTTCGAAAAAGCCTTCCGCGGTGAAGGCGCAACCGTCCGTCGGCTGGATGATCTTGAAGAGCGCCTCGACAAGGGCGAGTTCGACATGGTCGCCGTTGGCCGTGCACTGCTTCAGGATCCCGACTGGGCCACCAAGGTTCGCGAAGGCCGCAGCGATGAGTTGAAAGACTATGACGCGAAGTCCCTCGCAGTCCTCTACTAGGCTACACACCAGATAATCCCTGCCCGGATGCATTGTTCTCGTGCTGCGTCCGGGCAGCGATATTTTTCATCCGATACCGACGCGCCTGCGTAGAGGGGGGCAGGAGACATGCTCCTGCAGCCTGAAAGGTACGGAATGCACATTTCAAAAGCCCTTGCGCCCGTCCTGCTGCTGGCCTCGTCGGTGACAACCGCCTGCGTCAGCCAGCAAGTCAACCAGTTCGCCGACAGCCCCCGACAGCTCGTTCTCGAAGACTATTTTCTCGGCGAAACCGCCGCCTATGGCGTGTTCGAAGACCGCTTCGGCAAGGTGCGCCGCCAGTTCAAGGTCGACATTACCGGAACGCTTGATGGCGACCGGCTGACCCTGACGGAAAAGTTCAAGTATGATGATGGTGAGCGCGATACGCGCGTCTGGGAGATCGACGTGCTGGGCGGCGGTGCCTATCGCGGCACGGCGGGTGATGTGCCGGGCATGGCCCAGGGGCAGGTTGCAGGCAACGCGTTCAACTGGAAATACAAGGTCGACCTCAAGGTTGGCGACTCGACCTGGAATGTCGGCTTTGACGACTGGATGTACTTGATGGACGACAATGTCCTTATCAACCGGGCCTACGTCACACGCTATGGCATCGAAATTGGCCAGGTCACCATCGCGTTCAACAAGTCGCCTGCGCGCTAGGCGCGCTCATAGGCCGCCTTCAGCCAGGCTTTCAGTTCAGCGTCCAAATCAGCCGCTGATTCGAGTCGCACCTTGTGTGTACACATTGATCCCGGCTTTTCCGGCACCAGCCGGTCATTGACGGGCATGCCTTTCAGATTCAGGCCCAGATCAATCCGCGTCTTGGTCGCTGGAACAATCACCGCGAAATTCTTCGTCCGGCGCAGCGCGACGCTGGTCTTCTTGTTACCGATCTCCACGTCCTTGCCGAGCGAGGCGGCATATTTCACCAGTGCATCATGTATCGGGCGTATTGTGTCCTTGCCCTTGTACTGCGCCTCCAGCAGGTCGTCTGGATCTGCGTCGAGCCGACCTTTCGCAGCCTGGCAGATGAAATTGGCGTGACCATGCCCCAGGCCATGGTCGGTCTTGAGCATTTTCACTTGCTCGCCATGCTTCTCCAGGCCGCTCGCCTTGACCACTTTGACCCAGTCTTCCAGCGCCTTGCCGGTCTTGTCTTTCAGGCCCGCCTTCATGCTGGCCATCATTTCCTCAGCTGTCATCGCCATGTGTCGTCTCCTTCAGTCTTGCAGTGGCCAGTTTTCGCTGCGGCACTGCTTCGGCATCAGCGGCGTCATCAGGCTCATCATGCCCAGCATCAACTGGCTGGAAAAGGTGGCCTTGCCGGTTTCAGCAACCGACTTGATGTTCTTGAGAATGAAATCTGCGCCCTGTGCCATGCTTTTTTCCATCTTCGTGCCGGCCGGTACGTTTTCGGTGATCAGCGAGAATTCGGTCCCTTCAGTCACTTCCTTTAACTCGTAGGACACCACGCAGGCCGGGTCGTCGTGCAGCGTGAACTGCAGCGTGTGGGAATAGCGGTGAGGCGGGCTAAATTCGAGAACCTTGCCCACCACGCTCGTGAACTTGCCGTTCGGCGTGCGCATCGCATAGGGCTGGCCCGGCGCAAGCCTCTCGCCGGTCGTCTTGCAATGGGCGCCGAAGAAAAACGGCAAGGCTTCGTCCGTCTTCACCAGTGTATTCCACACCGTTTCGATCGGCGCGTTGATGACGATCTTGTAGATTTGCTTTTCAGCAAATGCCTGCGGTTTGGTGCCAGCCTCAACCATTGTCCTTGTCCTTCTGCTGAACGGCCGCTTCGGCCATCTGTTTGAGGGACGTCAGGCGCCCCGCGAATTGTTCGCTGTAACCATCCATCCAGCGCTCCTGGATCATGCGGATCGGCACGGCGTTCAGGTGCAGGTGCCGCGTGCGGCCCCGTTTCTCGCTGACCACGAGCCCGGCCTTCTCCAGCACGGCCAGATGGTTCATCACCGCGATCCGGCTGACATCGAACCGGCGGGCAATCTCGCCGACCGGGCAGCCGGGATTTGCTTTCAGGATATCGAGTATCTGCCGCCGGCTCTCATGGGCGAGGGCGTGGAACACCGCGGACATGTCCTTATCAGTAAACATGTAATTACATAATTACATATTAGGTCGCGAGTCAATGCACTCTCATGTGAAATCATGTTTTGCCTAGTCAGCTGGTCAGGTCGCGTTGCCCGGAAGTGTCATCTGGCTCACATCCGGGGCTATCGGGTTTCCGGTCCGGAGTGGCGCGCGCGTGTACCTTTGAAAGTGTTGACTCAAACTCATTGAGCAAAGTGACTTCCCCGTCGCTGGGATTTTCCAATTGCCTGAGCGCATCGACTCGATCCTCAAGCCAGAAAATGGCTTTTCGGCGTGACTCATCTGCTACGACTGCTTCGCATGCGGCTCCCTGAGAAGGCAAATCCGCGTTCGCTGGCGGCACTAAAGCCACCAATGCGACGGCAATCATGGGAACTTTCCGTTTCATCCTGTGGTTATCCCGGTTCAACCTAACAGATATTGGCAAGGGAATGTGACCGTGGCAACCGCCACGACCTGTCTCTGGCCCTGCCCATCAGGCCAATCCCTGCTATATGTTCTGTATGAGTTCCAATCCGAATCGCCTCTCGATCAGCCAGATGGCTGCCGCGCGTCCGCCTCAGGCGGCGGGTGAAGCTGCCTATCTCGCGGGCCTGAATCCTGAACAGCGCGAGGCCGTGCTGCATACCGATGGCCCGCTGCTGGTGCTCGCCGGTGCAGGCACCGGCAAGACGCGCGTCCTGACCACACGTCTTGCCCACATCATTGCCACCAAGAAGGCATGGCCCAGCCAGACGCTAACCGTCACCTTCACCAACAAGGCCGCACGCGAAATGCGCGAGCGGGCGCTCAAACTGATCGGCCCGGATGGCGAAGGCTTGCGCTGGCTCGGCACGTTCCACTCGATCAGCGCGCAGATCCTGCGCCAGCATGCTGAGCTGGTCGGCCTGAAATCCTCGTTCACCATCCTCGACACTGACGATCAGGTGCGCCTGTGCAAACAGATCATCCAGGCCGAGAACATCGATCCCAAGCGCTGGACGCCGCGCTTCCTCGCCAGCCTCATCGACGGCTGGAAGAACCGCGCGCTCACGCCAGACCGTGTGCCGTCAGACGACGCGCACCTGTTTGCCGATGGCAAGGGCATCAAGTGCTACGAGATATACCAGAACCGACTGAAAGTGCTGAACGCCTGCGATTTTGGCGATCTTCTCGTGCACAACATCACCCTGTTCCGCGATGATCCTGATGTGCTGAAGGATTATCACGCCCGCTTCAAATACATCCTCGTCGACGAGTACCAGGATACCAACGTCGCCCAATACCTGTGGCTGCGCATGCTGGCCCAGGGCAGCCACAATATCTGCTGTGTGGGGGATGATGATCAGTCGATCTATGGCTGGCGCGGCGCGGAAGTGGACAACATCCTGCGCTTCGAAAAGGATTTCGCCGGCGCGCAGGTGATCCGGCTGGAGCGGAACTACCGCTCGACCCGGCATATTCTTGCAGCGGCCTCCAGCGTCATCAGTAATAATCGCGGACGTCTGGGCAAGACTCTCTTTGTTGGCGACGACAGCCCGTCTGACAGCGTCGACGCCGAAAAGGTCAAGGTACGCGGCCTGTGGGATGGCGAGGCGGAAAGCCGCCTTATCGCGGACGATATCGAAAGCTGGGTGCGTGGCGGCGGCAAGCATGATGATTGCGCCGTGCTGGTGCGCGCTTCATGGCAAATGCGGGCGTTCGAGGAACGCTTCATCATGCTGGGCATACCTTACCGGGTGATTGGCGGCCCGCGCTTCTTCGAGCGCGCCGAGATCCGCGATGCGATGGCTTATCTTCGCCTGATCCGCTCGCCCGATGACGATCTCGCCTTCGAGCGTGTGGTCAACGAGCCGAAACGCGGCGTCGGCAATACCACACTGGCCAAACTGCAGGCCTATGCACGGGCCGACGGGCGCAGCCTTTACACGCTGACGCCGATGGTTCTGCAGACTGACGAGATCAAGGGCGGGGCCAAGCGTGGCCTCACCCAGTTCATCGACCATATCAACATGTGGCGCGACAAGCTGGCGAATGGCCTGCCGCACACCGAACTCGCCGAAACCATCCTCGAAGAGTCCGGCTACACCGACATGTTGCAGAAAGATCGCAGCCCACAGGCCCAGACCCGGCTCGACAACCTCAAGGAACTTGTCCGTGCCATGGGCGAGTTCGATACGCTCGCCGGTTTCCTTGAACACGTGCAATTGGTGATGGACGCCTCCAGCGGCGGGGCAGGGGAGGATCAGGTCCAGATTCTCACCCTTCACGGTGCCAAAGGGCTCGAATGGCCCATGGTCTTTCTGCCGGGCTGGGAGGAGGAAGTCTTCCCGTCCCGCCGCAGCCTTGATGAAAGCGGCCTCAAAGGCCTCGAGGAAGAGCGCCGCCTTGCCTATGTCGGCATTACGCGCGCCCGCAGCCGCGCCTACATCTCCTTCGTCGCCAATCGCCAGATCTACGGCCGTTGGCAAAGCGTGATGCCCAGCCGGTTCGTTGACGAACTGCCCCACGAACATGTCGATGCCATGAGCGAAACCGGGTTTTCAGGCCTGCCGGGTGGCGAAGAAGCGTTTTCTGGTACGATGGAAGACCTCGGTGCCCGTTCGTCCTATGACAGCCCGGGCTGGAAACGACTGCAGGAGAACGCATCGCGCACCCCCTCACGGCCCCCTTCGGACGCTGGTCCCTTAACCGCTACCTCCGGGGGCGCGAGCACGTTCAAGACCGGATCGCGTGTTTTCCATGACAAGTTCGGCTACGGGAAAGTGGCCTTTTCCGAAGGCAACAAGCTGACGGTCGACTTTGACAAGACGGGCCGCAAGAAGGTGATTGCCACATTCGTTGTCGCCGCCTGATTGCTTGACCTGCCACTGCGTTCCGCCTTGGATGGCAGGCGCACAAGGGTGGGACCATGGCGGGATATATTGAAAAGCGGCTCTATGACGGCGAAACCCTTCGCTATCGCGGCGAATTCCATTGGCTTTCGCACCTGCGCGCATGGCTCGCCCTGATCCTGCTTGGCGTGGTGATCTTCGGCATTGTCTTCTTCATTGCAGAGCAGATCCGGCTACGGACGACGGAATTTGCCGTGACCGACCGGCGCGTCGTGCTGAAGAAGGGCCTGTTTTCCGCCGATGTGCAGGAGATCACCTTGGATTCCATCGAAGGCAGTTCCATTCGGCAGGGTATATTGGGGCGGATTTTCGGGTTTGGGCATCTGGCGATCAATGGACGGGGAGAGACGCATATCGCGTTTCCGGTCATGGCCCATCCGGCCACGTTTCGGGCCCACGCAGAACGCGCTAAACCCCCCGCAGATACCGACTGAAATAGAGCAGCACCGGCTGAGGCTTGCCAGGGGGAATGTTCAAGCCGGCGACGCGTGATGGGTTTGAAGGTGCGCCATTGAGGCTGGGCCGGTGCTGCCTCACCTGTATGGACCGCCGCGGCCCAACCGATGCCGAACAGGTCATTCATCTGACGCTCATCGGGCCTGCCCAGCGTGATTTTTTCAGAATTTTGTATTCCGGGCCGAATTCGGAACGATGCGTTTGATCGCCTAAAAGGCCAAATTTGTTAACGTACGCACCATTGGTGTTTACCTTTGGTGAACGATCCGTTCCGTTTGGCGCCAGCATTAACTACAGATTTCATGGTAAATGCCAATGAATACTGTTGGTTTTCAATGGGTGTACGAACGGTTCCGTTTATCTGTTGACCGTACCTTGCATTAAATGGGTGTTAACGGCACATGGGGTATGGGGGCTGTGTACAGAATTGCACAATTGTAGCGGATCAATCGGTTCGCCACACATCAGAAAGAGCTCGTAGACGTCATGATTGGTAGCCTTCTCGGCATGTTGTCCACGGACATGGCCATCGACCTCGGCACAGCGAACACCCTGGTTTATGTGAAGGGTCAGGGCGTCAAACTCGATGAGCCCTCGGTTGTTGCCTATATGACCCAGGGCGGTCGCAAGATCGTTTATGCGGTCGGCGAGCAAGCCAAGAACATGCTCGGCAAAACTCCGGTGAACATGGAAGCCATCCGCCCTATGCGCGATGGAGTCATCGCCGACTTCGAAGTCGCCGAGGAGATGATCAAGCACTTCATCCGCAAAGTGCACAATCGCCGCGCTTTCGTGTCGCCTCTCATCATTATCTGCGTGCCAAGCTCCGCCACCAGCGTTGAGCGTCGCGCCATCCACCAGTCGGCCCTTGCGGCCGGTGCCCGACAGGTTGAACTGATTGAAGAGCCCATGGCTGCTGCCATCGGCGCCGGCCTGCCAATCGACGAGCCGGCCGGTTCGATGGTTGTCGATATCGGCGGCGGTACATCGGAAGTGGCTGTCCTGTCGCTTGGCGGCATCGTCTATTCGCGCTCCGTGCGCGTCGGCGGCGACAAGATGGACCAGGCAATTGTCAATTACCTGCGCCGCGAACAGAAAATTCTGATCGGCGAAATGTCGGCAGAACGTATCAAGAAAGAAATCGGCACGGCGATGCCGCCAGAGAACGGCGAAGGCATGGCCCTCACGGTTCGCGGTCGCGGCACGCTGGACGGCGTCCCGAAAGAAACCGAAATCACCGAAGCCATGATCGCTGAAGCGCTGCGCGAACCGGTCACCGATATCATCGATGCTGTAAAGATCGCGCTCGAAGCGATGCCGCCGGAACTGGCAGCTGACATCGTCGACCGCGGCATTGTGCTCACGGGCGGCGGCGCACTGCTACGCAATCTGGACACGGTCATACGAGAGCAGGCACAATTGCCAGTGATGATTGCAGATGATCCGCTGAAATGCGTCGTGAACGGCTGCGGGTATGTGCTAGAAAACTACTCGAAAATGAAAACGGTACTGTCTCCGGAAGTCTAGGAAAAACAGGCCGAAAAACGGCAAGGAAACAAGGCGAATGGCGCGCCTCAGCCGCTCAGGTCAGAAACCCGGCAAGCGCTCAGCAAAGCGTCTGATTCTCTTTGTGTTCATTTTTGGCGCTGCAGCGTTGGTTGTCGCCCAGTCCGCTCCCCAAATCCGGAACGTCTTCGATCCTGTCCGCACTGCTGCGGGCGATCAGCTTGGCGGTAATGACAGTGTCAGCTTCTGGGCTCGTGTGACGGGTCAGGTCGCGCGCGAGCGCCGTATCAAGGATCTTGAATCCGAAGTGCGCGAACTGTCACGCTACAAGGCTGCCGCCATTTCCATGGCCGAACGCCTTGAGGCCTATGAAAACATCCTGAACCTGATGGGCGAACCACCGGTTCGCGGCGTTACGGCGCGGGTTACAGCCGAAAGCGATGGTCCGTTCGCGCAAACCCTGTTGGCCAATGCGGGCCGCGCGCAGGGCGTTGATCCCGGGGCAATTGCGGTCAACGAGGGCGGCCTTGTCGGACGCGTCATCCAGCTCGGCGAACACTCATCCCGCATCCTGCTGATCACTGACTTCAACAGCCGCGTGCCCGTGATGGGCGAGGTGAGCGGCGTGCGCGCAATTCTCTACGGTGGCCGCGACGGCGTTGGCGGCCTGACAGATCTGCCGGAACGCAGCGGATTTATCGAAGGGGAACGCATCCTGACCTCGGCCGAGGGTGGGGCCTTCCCGCGCGGACTCGTGGTTGGCGAAGCGAGCCTTCTGGGCGGCGAATGGCGGGTCAAATACAGCATGGCGAAACGGTCCGGCGGCTATGTCCAGATGGTGCCGCCTCCCCTGATCGAAACGCCTGAACCGATTGAAATCTTGCCGGAAGCCGACGAAGCGGACGTTCCGGCACAGGCCAGCGCGGCACAGGGGGTGCGCCAGTAATGGCCAAACGCTCATCCGGTCGCCAGCGCAAGAGCCTCTGGTCGCAATCCGGCCCGACACCCCGCCTTCTGTTTGGTGCGTTTGCCATTGCAGCGATCGGCTTGCTTGGCCTGACGCCGAAGACCCTGTTTGGCCTCTCTATCGCGTGGCCCTATGCGGCCTTGTGGGGCGCCGTGGGATGGGGCCGGGTCGGCCTGTCACTTCGGCCCATGATTCTGCTCATTATCTTCGGCCTGATTCAGGATATCAGTTTCAATGCGCCGTTCGGCTGCTTCGTGATTGTGAATCTCGTCGTCTATGGATTCAGTGCCTGGATCGCCAGCCTGTTCGACGTCATGAACGAGCCATTGGTGGCGATCGTCGCGCCCGTGCTGCAGTTCATTTCGGGATTCCTCGTGCTCTGGCTGCTCGCCAGTGCGCTTGAAGACCATGCCGTGCGCGCCACGCCTTTGCTGGCAGCGTTCCTGACCACCGGCGTGATCTATGCGATTGGCCACAAGGTATTCGACCTTGGCCGCACACCGGGCCAGCCAGTGGGGCAGGCCTCATGAGCCACAAGCCCAGCATAGACGACGATTTCAGCCGGCGCATGATTCTGGCGGCCGGGGCAGGCGGTGTCGTCTGGGCTGGCCTGGTCGCGCGCCTGTTTCAGCTGCAGGTTCTGGAACGCGAAAAATACCAGGCGGCCGCCGAAGACAATCATATCCGGCTGGCATTGGCGCCGCCGCAACGCGGACGCATCCTCGATCGTTTCGGCAAGCCGCTGGCCTCCCACCGCCGCGCCGGGCGGGTGTCGATCGTTCCGGAGCAGACCAGCGATCCGGCTGGCACACTCGCAAAGATTGCCGCGCTCATCGAATTGCCGGACGAACGCGTCGAGAAGCTGGTCAAGGAGATCGCGACCAGCCGGCGGCGCAATGCGGGCTTCGTGCCTGTCATCGTGGCCAATGAGCTGACCTATGAAGACTTTGCCAGCATGAACGTCCATGCGGCCGAAATTCCCGGTGTCCAGGTCGAGATGGCTTTGACGCGCTCCTATCCGCGCGGGCGCGATCTGGCCCACGTTCTCGGCTATGTCGCGCGCGCCAGCCAGGACGATCTCGACCGTCTCTCCGGCGGCATGGTGGAGGATGAGGCCAAGCGGCTCGAAAAGCTGTTCCGCCATCCTGACATGCGCACGGGTCGTCAGGGCATGGAGCGCTTTGCCGAGGAATGGCTGCGCGGCAAGCCCGGCTTTCGCAAACAGGTCACCAATGCGCATGGCCGCGTGATCGAGGAAATTCCCGACGAGAAGTTCGCCCCGGTCGCGGGCAAGGATCTTTACGTCACGATCGATTCCGAACTCCAGCGCGCCGCCATTGAACGTTTCGGTGACGAAAGCGGCGCCGCCGTCGTGCTCGACGTGGAAACCGGCGATGTGCTGGCCATGGTCTCGACGCCTGCCTTCGACCCGAACGATTTCGTCAACGGCATTTCAGGGTCAGCCTATGCCGAGCTGCGCGATAATCCGCGCTCGCCCCTGTACCCGCGCGCTCATGGCGGTGTTTACCCGCCCGGTTCCACGTTCAAGATGGTCGTCGCAACCGCCGCGCTGGAATCCGGCGCCGTCAAGCCAACTGACCGGGTGCATTGCAACCGCTATTACCATTTCGGGAATCGCACATGGCATTGCTGGAAAAAGGGCGGCCACGGTTCGGTCGACATGCACAGTGCCATCAAGGGTTCGTGCGACGTCTATTTCTACGAAATTGCCCGGCGAACCGGCGTTGACCAGATTGCGGCCACGGCGCGCAAGTTCGGTTTTGGCGAAGCTTGGACGCTTGGCATGACTGGCGCGCGGGGCGGCCTCGTGCCGGATCCCGAATGGAAGCAAAGGGCGCTCGGCGAGAAATGGTATGAGGGCGAAACGCTGAATTTCGGCATCGGCCAGGGCCAGCTTGGCGTCACGCCGCTGCAACTCGCCTTGATGACGGCCCGCATCGCCAGCGAAGGACACGACCTCAAGCCGAAACTCGTTGGCCTCGGTCCCAAGTCCGAACAGGACGGCATCCTCGATGCGCCGCTTGATGGCGATATCATGCGCCGCATGAAGGCCGGCATGTATGGTGTTACGTCCGAAGGGGGCGGCACGGCCTATCGTTCGGGTGATCTCGGCCTCGGCGGCCCACGCCTCGCCGGCAAGACGGGTACGGCGCAGGTTCGCCGCATTACCAAGGCTGAACGCGACAAGGGCATCCGCAAGGGCTCCGAAATCGAACGCGAATTACGCGACCATGCTCTCTTCGTCGCCTATGCACCGGCGGACGATCCGAAATACGCGATCGCGGTCGTGGTCGAGCACGGCGAAGGCGGTTCATCCACCGCCGCGCCGCTTGCGCGCGACATTCTCCACTTCGCCCTCAAGAATGACAGCCGCCGCAAGCCAGTTTACGGGCAAACGGCCTCGGTTGCGACACCCGGGCAGGGTGAACCGACATGAGCCGCGACGGCTATACCGGTTTCAGCCGGGGCGAGGCGCGCACGCGCACCGCCCGATCGCTCTCGTTCGAGAGTGTCGGGCCGCTTGGCAAACTGGCGAAACTGCCCTGGGGGTTCATTCTCCTGATCGTCGCGATGGCGTTGACCGGCATTGCGATGCTCTATTCGTCGGCGCACACCAATCCGGGCGAAGCCAATCTCTGGTATCTTCAGCTCACCCGCTTCGGCATGAGCTTTGTCCTGATGCTGGTCCTCGCACTGTTGCCTCTGTCCCTGTGGCGCACATTGGCCATTCCGGCATACGCCTTCACCATCGTCCTGCTTATTCTGGTTGAAGTCATGGGCGTGACCGGCGGCGGCGCCCAGCGCTGGTTGCAAATCGGCCCGGTCGCGGTGCAGCCGTCCGAATTTGCCAAACTGGCCACCACGATGGCGCTCGCCTGGTACTATGACCGTGTCATTACGCCGACATCCGGGCGCATCCTGATCCATATCGGCGCGCTGGTGATCATGCTCATTCCTGCCACGCTCATCTTTAAACAGCCGGACTTCGGAACAACACTGGCGCTGGTTGCCTCTGGGGGTGTCGTCATTTTCCTCGCAGGCCTGTCCATGCGGGTCATCCTCGCCGGCGCCGTCGCTGGCATTGCCGCCATTCCGGGCATCTATTTCGTGCTGGCTGATTACCAGCGTGAGCGGGTCGATACCTTCCTGGCCCAGATGTCGGGTGAATCGACCAATGCGTTGGGTGAGAGCTATCAGATAGAGCAGGGCCTGATCGCCATCGGCGGTGGCGGCGTTAACGGCAAGGGATGGCTCCAGGGCATCCAGTCCCAACAGGACTATGTGCCCGAACAGCATACTGACTTCATCCTCACTGTGATTGGCGAGGAATTCGGCTTCATCGGCACGACAAGCCTTTTGCTTGGTTTTGCAGTCATTCTTGGCTGGGCCTTCTATTCCGCCTCGCAATCCCAAAGCTGGTTTGGCCGGCTCGCCTCAGCCGGTGCTGCGGCGACGGTGGCCTTCTATATCGTGTTCAATGTCGGCATGGTCATCGGCCTGCTTCCGGTCGTCGGCATGCCATTGCCGCTCATTTCTTACGGCGGTACGGCCCTCCTCACGACCATGGCCTGCTTCGGTCTGATCCTGGCGGCGCACATGCATAGAGACGAAAAACTGTCCTCGACGGGGCTCATCTGACCCGCTAGCAGAACGCTGAATTGATTTTTATGCCGCGAACGCTAGGGTCGCGCGAAATCTTTTACCCCGGGGAGAGGGCAGCATATGGCAGGCGTCGGTCGCAAGACAGATAAATGGAGTTCGCGTTTCGGATTCATCATGGCGGCGGTGGGCTCCTCCGTCGGTCTCGGTAATTTCTGGCGCTTTCCCTATACCGCAGGTGAAGAAGGCGGCGGTGCCTTCATCGCGATTTACCTCGTCTGCGTCCTGTTGATCGGTTTGCCCCTCCTCATGGCGGAATACGCCATGGGCCGGAAATCGGGCATGTCGGCCATTGAAGGCATCCAGTCACTCGCGCGCGCTGAAAGCAGGAGCCAGAACTGGGGCATCGCCACCTGGATCGGCACGCTGACAGCCTTCTTCATCAGCACGTTCTATGTTGTCATTTCGGCCTGGTTGCTAGCCTTCTTCATCCAGTCCTTCGGTGGATATGCCGGCATTGATGCGGCCGCGTCGGGCCAGAATTTCAACGACATGATCGGGCAGGGTGAACATCCGCTCAGGTCCAAATGGTACATTCTCGCCTTGCTCGCCTGCTTCATCGGCGCAAACGTCTTCGTCGTCGGGCGCGGTGTGAAAGGCGGCATCGAACGCGCATCAACGATCCTCATGCCGGCATTCTTTATCATGCTGATTGTCGTGGTCATTTTCTCGATGACTAATGGTGACACTGCACGGGCGGCTGCCTTCATTCTCGAACCCAAGTGGGAAGATGTCGGTTTCAAGACATTCCTCGCCGCGATCGGTCAGGCCTTCTTCTCGATCGGTGTGGGTGTTGGCCTGATGGTGACCTATGGGGCCTACCTGTCAAAAGACACCGATATCCCTCGCTCATCGCTCATCGTCGTGGGCTCTGACACGATGGTGGCCCTGATTGCCGGTTTTGCGATCTTCCCGATCGTGTTTGCGGCCGGCCTGGATCCCGCTGGCGGCCCGAGCCTCTTCTTCGTGTCCATGCCGGTGGCCTTTGGTGCCATTCCGGGCGGGGAGATCTTTGCGACCGTGTTCTTCGCACTCGCGCTGTTTGCCGCCTTCACCTCGTCGATATCCCTCATGGAAGTCAGCGTTTCCTGGCTCGAGGAACGCCAGGGCGTGACACGTTTTGGCGCATCCCTCGGCATTGGCTTCTCGATGTTCATGATCGGCGCAGCTTACGTTTTCTCACTCGAATATCTCGACTTCATGGACTTCATGACCGAGGGGCTGCTGCTGCCATTGGGCGGCTTGCTGACGGCGACGTTCGCGGGCTGGATTCTCAGTCGCGACATGCTCACCTCCGAGCTTGGCGAAGGCGTGGTCATGAATGTCTGGCGGTTCCTGATGCGCTGGTTCGTTCCGCCATTCGTGGCGATCATCCTGGTCTTCGGCTTCATGGACAAGATCCAGGACCAGTATCACGTGCCGCTGCCTGGCGCGTTGACCCTGCTGCTCGGCCCCAACTGGGTGCCACCTGTCGAATAGGAAATAACTGGCTCCCGGCGCGTGCCGGGAGTCAGGCCTTCAGGGCAGGCAGGAACTGGTCGGCCATTTCGTCCGTAGCCTGAATCAGCTTGTCGACAATGCCCGGCTCCATGGATGAGTGCCCTGCATCGGGAATGATGTGCAGGTCTGCCTTGGGCCATGCCTTCGCCAGCGCCCAGGCTGTCGACAGCGGCGTCACCACGTCATAGCGCCCATGCACAATCACGCCGGGCACGTTCTGCAGCGTGCGCTCTGCTTCTTCCAGCAGCCATGAATCGTGGGCGAAGAAACCGCGATTGACGAAATAGTGGCACTCGATCCGCGCAAACGCATCGACGAAATCATCTTCGTTGAAACGGGGCGGTGTGGTCACCGGTCCCTTGATCGACAAGGTTTCGCCTTCCCAGCGGGCCCAGGCCCGTGCCGCCTCGATGCGCGCATTCTTGTCATTGCCGATTAGGCGTCGGTGGAACGCATTCAGCAGGTCGCCGCGCTCATCCTCGGGAATGGGCGCGACATAGCGATCATAGGAATCGGGGAACAGGCGGCTCGCGCCCGACTGATAGAACCAGCTGATCTCAGCCTTTGACACGAGGAAAACACCGCGCAGGATAACACCCAGCGTGCGCTCGGTATGGGTCACCGCATAAGCCAGCGACAGGGTCGACCCCCACGAGCCGCCAAAAACGACCCATTGATCAACGCCAACATGTTCGCGCAGCGTCTCCATGTCGTCGACCAGATCCCAGGTTGTATTCTCGCGAAGTTCCGAGTGCGGAGTCGAACGCCCACAGCCGCGCTGGTCGAACAGGAAGATACGATAACGGGTCGGATCGAAAAACCGGCGCATTTCAGGGTTCGAACCGCCACCGGGGCCGCCATGCAGGGCCACAACCGGAACGCCGTCGGGATTGCCCGACTCTTCCCAGTAAATCTCGTGCAGGTCCGAAACGCGCAAGCGACCGCTGCGCCGCGATTCGTGCCTCTGATACAAAGTGCGGCGTGTATGGCGTTTATTCATGCGTTCTTCACTATTTGTCAGCCAGTCTGGGAACTAATACTAGACTTGGCTTATTACCATTCGTAAGACTTATTACGGGTGGGGACCCGATCAGGTGTTTAGGTGGCCGATTGATGCGTAGCGTAATACTGACTGTATCCCTATGCCTTCTGGGCGGTTGTGCAACGGTGTCCATGGTGCCGGGCGAAGCAACTGTCGTGAGCGGCCTCTCGCACAATCAGTCGGTCCTGCGCAAGGTTTCCAGTGATTATTGTGACGCGGTGGTTGATGCAGGCTGGGTTCAGTCTTCTGGCGGCCTTGCAGGCCTTGCTGACACGCTGATCAACGGCCGAAGCGACAAGGTGGAAGACTATGCTGCGCGCATCGGCGCCGGCAAGAATGCGCCGTCGCTGGTCCTCTCACGCATTTCGGCAGACACGCAATCGGCCCGCTCCGGTCTGGCAAGCGTATCGACCGAGGCAAACGCCGTTCTTACCAATTCCGGCGATGCCACCGCGAACCGCACGGATGTGATGAGTTACGAACGCGCGCTTGTGCGTGCTCAGATGGCTTACCGCAATTTCCAGGGCGCACTCAGCACGGTCGCAGCGCGCGCGGACATGGACATGGATACAGCGCCAGTTGATGCCGAACTCGCTGATTTTGCAGACACGATTGATGCCGCCCGCAAGACGGCTGACGAACTTGCCGACAAATACGCGTCGCTGAACTCGAAATCGTCCTAGCGCCGCGTCGCGCCAACCGCGACCAGAACCCAACCTGCCAGGAATGATACGCCGCCCACCGGCACAACTGCGCCCAGCCAGCGTGGCGCGCCAATTGCCATTGCATACAGGCAGCCGGAAAAGATGATAGTGCCCACCACAAAGGCCCATCCGCCCAGCCGCATACGTCCGGTCTGGCCTGACAGTGCAATCGCAAGCGACGCGCCCGCATGAACCAGCGCATACAATGTTGCCGTGTGCCACCATTCCAGCGCATCGGCGCCAAGGTGCAGGCCATGTGCTCCAAACGCGCCCAGCGCTACACCGGAAAAGCCGGTGAGTGCTGCGGCAAGCGCCAGCCGGTTCATTGTGCGGTCTCGGGCTTGCGGGGCAGGGCATAGGTCACCACCGCATGGCTCGACGGCTTCTCCGCGCCCTCGATCCGCACGTCCACATCCATCACGGCCAGCGCCTGGCCAATCTTCATCACGCGCGCATCCGCCACAACGACATCACCGATACATGGCCGCAGGAAATTGATGCTCAGATTGCTGGTCACCGTCATCGGCTCATGACCGGTCAGCGTCATCACCGCCATATAGGCCACTGAATCGACCAGGCTCATCTGCGTCGGTCCGGAAATGTATCCGCCCGGCCGCAAATGCGTCTCGTCAGCGACCAGCCGCATCTTCGCGCGGCCCTCTTCCATCAGCACCACTTCGCTGCGATTGCCGGTATTCGGGAACGCTGCGCCGAGGAATGAATTGGCCTCGTCTGCTGTCATGCGTGTCGTCATTCGAACCGGCTCCCTTCGCGTCACCCCTTGCTGGGCCCGCCTGCTTCGTCCACCCTAAAGCCGACTGATCACCCGCCAAGAGGTGACGCCAAGGAAGGATATCCCATGCTCAGCGCCGGTGACGAATACCCGATCCACCAGACCCCCGAACCCGTGGCCTTTTCCGGCTCAGACCGCAATTTCTACGACCGCTATTTCTTCAATGGCTACAGCGCCGACGGGTCGACATTCTTTGCCGCCGCCATGGGCGTCTACCCGGCCCTCAACATCATCGACGGGGCCGTTTCCATCCTGCGCAATGGCAAGCAGTCGAGTGTCTACCTCTCCCGCCCGCTCAACATGGAACGCATGGACACGCATGTCGGCCCGCTCTCGGTCGAGGTTGTCGAGCCACTGAAGAAAATTCGCCTGCGCCTCGAGGAAACCGAAGGCCTCGCGCTGGATGTTGAATTTGAAGGTCGCGCCTTCCCGATCGAGGAACCGCGCTTCACCCGCCGCATCGGTTCGCGCATGATGATGGACCTCACGCGGATGACGCAGAATGGCCGCTGGACCGGCAGTGTCCGCGTCGATGGCGAGTCGATTGAGATCCGCCCGGAAGATTTCAGCGGCACACGTGACCGCTCATGGGGCGTCCGCCCGATTGGCGCGCCGGACCCCCAGCCGCTGATCCCCGCGCCCACCCCGCAATTCTACTGGATATGGACGCCGACGAATTTCCCGAACCTGTCCATGTTCTACCACGTCAATCATGACGAGCATGGCGTGCCATGGAACACCCGCGCCGTGATCGTGCCAGACGGGGTTGCCCAGGGCGAAGGCATTCATCTATCGGATGCCCAGATGAACGTCACTTACGCGCCCGGCACCCGCCGCATGGCGAGCGCGTATCTTGATATGACAGACCCGCAAGGCCGCGCCCACAAGGTGACGTTCGAACCGATCGGCACCTTCCTGATGAAGGGCATCGGCTACGGTCATGACAAGTATCGCCATGGTGCCTTCCGCGGTGACCAGCTCGCCATCGCCCGGGAAGACTTCGAGCCAGCGAAAATGCCATGGCAGGTGCCCGAAAACCTGCACATCCAGGAAATCGTCCGTGCAAAGCATGAAGGTCCTGACGGCCTCGGCTCCGAAGGCATTGGCACGTTCGAACAACTCTTCATGGGCCTTCACGCCCCAAGCGGTTTCAAGGATCTCCTCGACGGCGCCAAATAGGCCCCGTCTCCGGACTAGGCGGTCAGGCCAGGCATTGCCTGCATGGCCAGGCTGATCGCGCGCATGTCGCCTGTCGTGGTGCCTTCCATGCGGTTCATCGCATAGGACACTGTCGTGTGGGCCTGCATGTCGATCAGCGCGATAGACCCGCCGTAGCCGCCCCAGAACATGGAATGCTTGTTCAGCGCAGGTGACATTGGTCCCGACAGGCCAAAGCCCAGGCCGTAGCGCACCGGAATGCCAAGGATCATGTCCGTGCCTTCGATCTGTTGTTCCAGCGCCTTGCGGCAGCCGGATTCGCTCAGGTATTGCTTGCCGCCAGCAGAGCCGCCATTGGCCAGGATCGTATGGATCATTGCCACCGAACGCGCATTGCCGGTGCCCCCCGCCGCCGGTATTTCAGCGCCGCGCCAGTCCCGCGTTCGCGTCGCGCTGACATCAATCACCGGATTGGTCAGCGTCAGTTTCTTGGTCTCGGTCATCACGGGATCCATCGAGATGCTTCCGTCCGGCGGCGGCTGCAGGTCGGCCACGCGATTGTCCTCAGCCGCAGGCAGGCCAATATGGAAGTCCGCACCCATCGGCTCGGCAATCTCCTCGCGGAACACGGTGCCCACGGATTTGCCTGCGATGCGACGAATGACTTCGCCAACCAGGTAGCCTTGTGTGATGGCATGATATCCGGCCTGTTTACCCGGCTCCCAGAAGGGGGCCTGCGCGGCGAGCAGGCTCGTCGCCTTCTCCCAGTCATACAGGTCTTCGGTGGTGAACGGCTCGCGCCAGCCCGACAGGCCGGCCGAGTGGCTCATCAGATGGCTGACTTTCACGTCTGCCTTGCCGCTCGCCGCAAATTCGGGCCAGTATTTGGAAACCGGCGCATCAAAGTCCAGCTCGCCCCGGTCGGCCAGCAGCAGGGCCGTCAGCGCCGTCATCGTCTTGGTCGTCGAATACACGTTGACGATCGTGTCCTTTTCCCATGGCCGTGTGCGCTCGATATCGGCATAGCCGCCCCACAGGTCGACCACGGCTTCGCCATCCTTGGTGACGCAGAAGGAGGCCCCGATATCGGCGCCCGTATCCAGATGCGTCTGGAACTGGTTCCGTACGCCCTCAAACTTGTCGCTTGCAATACCCTGTACTTTGGCCTGCGTCATCGCCCATCCTCCCGGCTTAATGATTTATGGCCGAAACCCTATGGACGCTCCGGACACCTAGCAACGCCTGACGGTGGGGCAGGCGGGTCAATTACTGGCGGGCGAGATTGTCCGGAAGTGGCACGCGATCAGAGGCCCCAAAGACACTCGGCCTCAGCCACGCCTTGATGTTTCGTGTCAGGGCCGTGTCCCCCTGCACATAAAGCTCGCCAGACTTGATCGCGTCGCGATAGGTGCGGTCGCCCATCCACACGTCATGCATCGTGCGCACAGTGCAGGTGAAATAGACATCCACGTCCTTGCCGGGGTCCTTCAGGCAGAGATCAACATTGTCGTCCCGGATCAACAGCCAGTAATCGCTCTGTTCGACGAGGTCGGTAAACTTGAACCGGATTACGCTCTCATTGCCGATGAGCTTAGACGGATCAACGCTGCGTTCCAGGTAGAGCATCAGGAAATCAACATCGAAATCCTCGTCGAGCACATTGTGCCGTGCCCAGCACAGGCCCCACTCTCCCATCGCCAACAGTACGGGCAAAAGGGCCCGGCAGGCTTCGGTTGGATAGTATTCATATCCCTTCTGGCCTGCAATCTTCCGGCGGACAATCATGCCTTGTTCCTCAAGGGATTTCAGGCGGCTTGTCAGCAAGGCAGGTGAAATGTCCCCCAGACCGCGCTGCAACATGCTGAAGCGCGTCGCTCCCATCAGGACTTCTCGGACGATCATGATGGTCCATTTTTCACCAAGTATCTCAGTGGCTTTCGCAATCGGGCAGAACTGACCGTATTTCATGGGGAGCCTCCGGGGGCTGTGTCAGACAGGCAATATAGCTTCTGAAGTAACTTACTTTACATTCTGAAGTGCTCTGCTTCAACGCCTGAACTATAGTAAGCGTCGAAACAGGTGCACTGTCTCCCTGTCACCGGATGATCCGGTCACAACTCAGAATAGGAGAGCGACAATGCCACTCGTCACGATTGATCTCATCAAGGACGTTTTTTCGCCCGCGCAAAAGGCGGACATCATTCACAGGGTAACCGAAACGATGGTCGACATCGAAGGCGAAGCCCTGCGCGCCGTGACCTGGGTGCGTATCAAGGAAGTGGAACAGGGCGACTGGGGCATCGGTGGCCAGTTGCTGACAGCCGCAGACGTACAGGCCATGGCGCGTGCCGGGGCCGAACCGGCAGCCGTGGCATGAAGCGGAATCCGGAGGCGCCGCGTGGGGTGGCGCCTCCCACCTCCCATAAAGAGCAGGACAACTGAAAATGCCATTCGATTCACAGATCATTGATGCAGCCGCCAGCCTCGGCAGCGCGTTCGCAGGAAATTCCGCGCAGTTCGAATGCAAGGATGAATTCGTCGACGCAAACTACGACGCCCTGAAGGCCCGCAAGGTCTTCTCCGCGCAGGTGCCGGAATATCTCGGAGGCGAGGGCGTATCGCACCGGGAGATGTGCGCTTTCCTGCGCCGTCTCTCGCATGATTGTCCGTCTACCGCGCTGGCGGTTTCCATGCACCAGCATCTCGTATCGGCCGCGCGCAAGAACCATGAAGACGGCAAGCCCGGAAAAGCGCTTCTGGAAAAGGTGGCTGATGGCGAACTGGTCCTGGTCAGCACCGGCGCAAATGACTGGCTCGACTCCAATGGCGAGGCCCGCAAGGTCGAGGGCGGCTATCGCGTCAAGGCCGTCAAGCCGTTTGGTAGCGGCTCGCCGCGCGGCGACATTGCGATCACGTCCTGCGCCTATGACTGTCCGGATGATGGGCCGTCCGTGCTGCACTTTCCGGTCTCGCTCAAGGCCGAAGGCGTTGAACTCCTTGGCGATTGGGAAGCCATGGGCATGCGAGCCACCGGCTCGCAGACGATCCGGTTCAATGACGTGTTCGTGCCGGAAGAGGCAGTTGGCCTGAAACGCCCACGCGGCCCCTACCATGCGGCATTCAGCGTGATCGTCACCGTCGCGATGCCGCTGATCATGTCGGTCTATGTCGGGCTGGCTGAATCGGCCGCAGCGCTCGCCCTCGAAAAGGCGAAGGCCCGCGCTAATGATCCGCTTACGGCTCTTCAGGTCGGTGAGATGCAGAACCTGCTCGTCACCGCGCAGTTAGCCGTCGATTCGATGATTGCGCTTTGCGACGATCTCGCCTTCACGCCGAGCGAGGCGCTGGCCAGCCAGATCCTGTCACGCAAGACGATCTGCGCCAATGCGGTGATCGCGGTGACGGAAAAGGCGCTGGAAGTGTGCGGTGGCTCCGGCTTCATGCGCAAGGCCGGAATCGAGCGCCTGCTGCGCGATGCCCATGCCGGCCAGTTCCACCCGTTGCCCGAAAAGCGCCAGCAAATGTTCACCGGCCGCGTCGCGCTGGGGCTGACACCGGTTTGATCTTTGAGCCTGCCGTCAGCCCCAGAGCAAGGCTGACGGCGGGTCGATCCAGCCATCGCGATAGGTCAGGCCGTTGGGCACATCGGCCGTCAGCCAGAGGGGCCCGTCAAGGTCGGCTGCATCGCACAGGCCGGCCAGCAGCAATGCGGGGGCCATCGAAATCGAACCCGCCACCATGCAACCGACCATCACGCCCAGTCCGGTGGCGCGGGCGGCGCGCACCATGGCCAGCGCTTCGGTCAGGCCGCCGGTCTTGTCCAGCTTCACGTTCACCGCGTCATAGCGCCGGGCAAGGTCCTGGACATGGTCTGACGTGTGGGCGCTCTCGTCGGCGCAGATGGCGACCGGGCCGGGCCGGCGTTCCAGCGCCTCATCCTTGCCAGCGGGGAAGGGCTGTTCGAGCAGCACCACGCCAAGGTCTGCCGCCGCGCGCGATATCGCCGGGAACTCGGCTGCCACCAGGCCTTCATTGGCATCTACAATTAGCCGCGCATCCGGGCGCGCCAGATGCACGGCCTCAATCCGCTTCAGGTCGTCGGCCCCGCCCAGTTTCAGTTTCAGCAGCCGCCCCTGAATTGCGCCCGCCGCCGCCGCCATCGCGTCCGGCGTATCAAGGCTGACGGTCACCGCCGTCTCCACCGCCCTCGGTTCCGGCAGGCCGGCCAGTTGCCACACGGGCGTTCCGCTCAGCTTGGCTTCCAGGTCCCACAGCGCGCAGTCGACCGCGCAGCGGGCCGCGCCGGCGGGCATGCGTATTTGCAGTTCGTCCCGCGTGAGGCCACCCTCGATTGCATCGCGCATGGCTTCTATGGCGGCGGTGACGGTCGCAGTTGTCTCGCCATACCGCGCATAGGGCACACACTCACCCCACCCTGTAGCGCCCCCTTGCTGCACACGCACCTGCACCGTCTCGGCACTGGTTTTGGCCCCCCTTGAAATCGCGAACGCGGCCCTGAGGGGCGAGGAAACGGGGGTGATATCGATTTGCCGGGTGCCCATGGTCTATCCTGATAGGTGAAATTTGTTCCATTCCGGTGCCCATGCCTTAAGCATGTTTTGCTAGGCAAGTCAGGTAGTTACACACTGATGGCAGAAACAGCTTCCCCCGAATTCGCACTTGATGAAAGTGGCGAACGCTCGGTTCTCCGGCTCACCGGGGACTGGACCGTCGCGCATGTGCAGGATGTCGACGAAGCCCTGCGGGACATCACGCCCCAATTCCCTCTCAGCATTGATGTTTCCGGGCTTGGTTCGCTCGATACGGCGGGGGCCTTTGTGCTCGACCGCACGCTGCGGGCCGCTGGCTCTGCTGAGGACGGCGTGCCGGATATCCTCGGCGAACATCCCACTGCGCGCCGCCTGATCGAGCAGGTCCACGCCGTCTCCGCGCCCATTCCTGAGGCGCCCGCGCCCGATCATGGCGTCTATGCCCTGCTGGAACGTACCGGCGAAGGCTTCATGAACATCATGTCCGAAACGGTCGCTACGTTGGCCTTTCTCGGCGAAACATTGGTCACCTGTCTGCGCCTGCTGCTCCAACCATGGAAACTGCGCTGGACCAGCATCGTCGCCGTGATGGAAGAGGCAGGCCTCGATGCCCTGCCTATCATCGCGTTCCTCTCCTTCTTCGTCGGCATGGTCGTCGCCTTCATTGGCGCAACAACGCTCAGCGACTTCGATCTTGAAATCTACACTGTCGAACTGATCGGTTATTCGGAACTGCGCGAATTCGGCGTCGTCCTCACAGGCATCGTCTTGGCGGGCCGTACCAACTCGTCCTTCACCGCGCAGATCGGCACAATGAAAATGCGCCAGGAAATCGACGCGATGACCACTCTGGGCCTGAAGCCGATGGAAGTGATCGTCGCCCCGCGCGTCATTGCCATGGTCCTGATGACGCCCGTGCTCGCCTTCGTTGCGACGCTTGCGGGCATTTCCGGCGGCATCATTGTTGGTTGGCTGTCACTCGACATCAATCCGGCAGTGTTCATCGAACGCCTGCGCAATTCCGTGCCGATTGACCAGTTCTGGGTGGGCATGTCCAAGGCGCCCGTCTTCGGTCTCGTCTGCGTTCTCATCGCCTGTCGTCAGGGCCTGAATGTCGGCGGCAGCGTCCAGTCGCTTGGCCGGGCCACCACCACATCCGTCGTGCAGGCCCTGTTCTCGATCATCGCCATCGATGCCATGTTTGCCATCTTCTACATGGAGCTTGGCATATGACCGCCGAGCCGATCATCCGCATTCGCGACCTCAAGACAGCCTATGGTAGTCATGTCGTCCACGAGCACCTTGATCTCGATATTCGCCGCGGTGAAATCATCGGCATCATCGGTCCGTCTGGCTGCGGTAAATCCGTGCTGCTGCGCGCCATTGTCGGCCTCAAGCAGCCGGCTGCAGGCAGCATTGAAGTGTTTGGCAACCGGCTGGAAACGCTCGAACCTGAGGAACGCCGCGCCGTTGAACGCCGCTGGGGTGTCATGTTCCAGGATGGTGCGTTGTTTTCAAACCTCACCGTGCGCGAGAATGTCATGGTGCCCATGAAAGAGCACTCGGATATTGGCCCCCGCTTGCGGGTGGAACTGGCGGATATGAAAATCCGCCTTGCAGGTCTCGAGCCGGAAGCCGGCGACAAGTTTCCGTCAGACCTGTCGGGCGGCATGCGCAAGCGCGCGGCACTCGCCCGCGCCCTGTCGCTTGATCCTGAATTGTTGTTCCTTGATGAGCCGACCGCCGGTCTCGACCCGATTACCGCCGCCGGCTTCGACTCGTTGGTGCGCCAGCTGCAGCAGGCACTGGGGTTGACGGTCTTCCTTGTCACGCATGATGTCGATACGTTGCATGCAACTTGCGACAGGATTGCCGTGCTCGGAGAGAAACACGTGCTGGCAGTTGGCACGATCGATGAACTGAGACAATTCGATCACCCTTGGGTGCAGGAATATTTTGGCGGCCCGCGTGGCCGGGCCGCCACCGGACACTAGAATGGAGACCGGACATGGAAACGCGCGCTAATTACGCCCTCATCGGAGCATTCGTGCTGATTGCGGCTTTCGCAATCGCAGGCTTCGTCATGTGGCTTGGCCAGTCGCAGTTCCGGCAGGACTTCAAGGCCTATGATATCGTTTTCGAAGGGCCGGTCTCGCTCGAGGAAGGCTCCGCCGTTCGCTATATCGGCATCAAGGTGGGCGAAGTATCGACCGTGCGCATTGACCGGGCGGATCCATCGAAAGTGCGCGCCCGTATCCGCATCGACCGCGAGACACCCATCAAGGAAGATTCAACCGCTTCGATCCAGCTCGCCGGCATTACCGGCATCACCTTCATCCAGTTGACGGCCGGCACAGGCAAATCACTCGAAGCCCGCGCCGGTGAACCCGTGCCTGTCATACGGGCCGAACGAACCCAACTCGACCAGCTCTTTTCAGGCGGCACGGAAGTGCTTGGCAATGCCAACCGTGCCATCCAGCGGGTCAACCTGATCCTGACAGACGAGAATATAGATTCCCTGTCGGCGTCCCTGAAGAACATCGAAACGATCAGCACCAAGCTTGCTGCCCAGGACGGCCTCATCGATCAGGCATCTCTCACGCTGTCCGATGTCTCCAGCGCCAGCGTGCGTTTCGAAGCGGCGTCGGCCTCGCTCGAAAAGTTCGGCACAACGGCTGACACGCGTATTGCCAGCTTTGCTGACCAGATGGACCTGCTTGTCGGAGATGTGCGCAGCGTTGCCCAGTCTGCGCGTGACACGATCTCGACCAGCAACCGCGCCGTCTCGGCAGCGGCTGATGCCATTGAGGGTCCTGCGACCGAGGCCATTATGGATGCCCGCCTTGCCAGCCAGGACCTGCGCGTCCTGATCAACCGGCTTGACCGTATCGCCCGCGAGGTTGAACAGAATCCACAGGGCTTCGTCGTCGGCGATCCCATTCCCTATGAAGGAGGCCGCCGATGATCCGCCGTCTAGTCCTGCTACTCGCTGCAACCAGCCTTACGGCCTGCGTCTCGGTCCTGCCCGAACAGAAAGCCCCGGAGGGCCTTTACCGGTTTGGTCCGATGGACGCGTTGCACATGATCGACGCCTCGGTTGTTGTCCGCGAACCTGAAGCTTCTCGTCTGTTTGGAGGGCGCGCAATTGCGGCGGAAGACTCGTCCGGCGCGCTGCGCCTGATCAAGGGCGTTGAATGGTCAGACAGTGCAACGCGCCTGATGCAGGTGGCCTTGCTGGATACACTGGGTGGCGACAATGGCGGCGTTGCCGTCGCCTCTGATACCGGCGCACCAACGGATTATGAGCTGGCATGGCGCATTTCGGACTTTACCCTCTCGGGCACCACGGCGCGGTGCCGCATTGAGGCGACCCTGCTTGAAGGGCGTACCCGAAAAGTCCTGGCCCAGACAAACGTCTCGACATCGGCAGTTGCGCTCGACGGTAACAACGCCGCACGTGCAAAGGCCCTGACCGATGCGGGCAGGGCCTGTGTCAGTGATGTTGCTGCCTTCGTCGCCGAACGGGCGGTCGCGCCAGAACCGAAATCCTGACGCGAGGGCGTTAGCCCACTTTCATTTCGTCGAATGGCAACGTCTTGTCGACGCGCACATCCTGCGGCAAGCCCAGCACGCGTTCGGCGATGATGTTCTTCAGGATCTCGTCCGTGCCGCCAGCAATGCGCAGGCCAGGGGCCCACATAAAGCTCTGCTGGAAGATAGCGTCGGCCGGCATCGTCTCGGTATCATTGATGATGCCGTAATGGTCCTGCATCTCGATCGCCGAGTTGCAGATATCCTGCAAATGGTTGGCCGTGATGATCTTGCCGATCGAGTTTTCCGGTCCCGGCGTCTGGCCGCGCGACAGCGCCGTCATCGTGCGGAACTTGGTCAGCTTGTAGCCCTGCGCGGCGACATACCAGTCGGCAAGCTTTTCACGGAAAGCCTGATCGCTCATGGTGCCGGCATCCTTGGCATAGGTCATGATCTCGCCCCAGTCCGGGCCAGGTGACCCGCCAACAGCGAGGCGCTCGTTCATCAGCGTCACGAGGGCAACTTTCCAGCCAGCGCCAACATCGCCAAGGCGGTCGGAATCCGGAATGCGGACATCTGTGAAGTAGACTTCGTTGAATTCCCGGCCACCGGATGCCTGGTGGATCGGGCGAACTTCAACGCCCTTCTGCTTCATGTTCACGATGAACATGGTCAGGCCCTTGTGCTTGGGCACTTTCGGGTCTGTCCGCACCAGAACGATGCCATAATCGGAATAGTGCGCGCCGCTGGTCCAGACTTTCTGGCCATTGATCACCCACTCGTCGCCGTCTTTCACAGCGCGGGTCTTCAGTCCGGCGACGTCAGAACCTGCCGAAGGTTCGGAGAACAGCTGGCACCAGATTTCCTCGCCCATCAGAGCCTTCTGGACATAGCGTTCCTTGTGCGCGTCGGAACCGAACGCGATCACGGTCGGCACACACATGCCGAGGCCGATGGCGAACGGACCGGTCGGCGCGTCATACTTGGACTCTTCCTGTCCCCAGATGACGGATTGCATCGACGTGCCGCCGCGG
>TARA_R110000751_G_scaffold39719_8_pt1 | contig 41168 bp, 43 predicted proteins | sample TARA_R110000751 | Tara Oceans TARA_R110000751 (sample SAMEA4398001) | marine metagenome | biome: Polar Biome; feature: [MES] marine water layer (ENVO:01000295) within the mesopelagic zone...; material: water (ENVO:00002006), including particulate matter (ENVO:01000060) such as...... | reverse complement strand
CTTATAGAAAGCTGTTCAAGCCATAACATCTCTGTTTTATTCTGCTTTCATGAGGAATCAAGTTGCTTATAACTTTCTGTTTTATTTCAAAAAAAGAAAGTTAAACCCGTGAGCTCTTCTTCTAAATATACCCTTTATAGGGTATTTTAAAAACCACATATCTCCTTTAATTTTGAATTTCAACCAAAGAAATAGTTAGGGATGTTTATTTGGTTTAAATCCATCAGGCTTAAATGCTTGATGGATTTCTGTTTTAGAGGTATTAAGAGGGTCTTTTAAAGTACCTTCTTCCACTCTAACTTTTCTATCTTTGTACACTAAATGACACACATGAAACTCTACCTTGTTCCTACACCTATCGGTAATTTAAAAGACATGACTTATAGAGGCGTAGAAATATTGAAAGAGGTAGACCTCATTCTTGCTGAGGATACGAGAACAAGTGGTAAGTTATTGCAGCATTATGGCGTTACCACACAAATGCTTTCTTATCATATGCACAATGAGCATAAAATAAGTGATAACATTGTGAGCCGTATCAAATCTGGAGAAACCATGGCATTGATCACAGATGCCGGCTCCCCAGGAATAAGCGACCCTGGGTTTTTACTGACTCGAAAACTCATAGAGAATGGAATAGAAGTACAATCCTTACCAGGCGCTACGGCTTTTGTTCCTGCACTTACCGTCTCTGGAATGCCTTGCGATAAATTTGTTTTTGAAGGATTTCTACCGGTAAAAAAAGGAAGGCAAAAACGTCTTGAATTTTTAAAAGAAGAAACTAGAACTATCGTTTTCTATGAATCACCTCACAAACTATTAAGAACCTTAGCCGACTTCAAATTGCACTACGGAGAAGAACGACAGATTTCTATTTCTCGCGAGATTACTAAGCTGTACGAAGAACATTTTAGAGGTACGCTAACAGAAGCGATTGCTCATTTTGAGCATAAAAAACCTAGAGGGGAATTTGTTGTGGTGCTAGAAGGCTTTGCGTGATATATAACTAATAATTAAGCAACTTGTCTTGGCTTCATAGAAAATTTGCCTTGAAAAATACGTATTATTCTATATAGTCTTTTCCAAATTTATCTGGGTTCTGCTAGAACTATCGTGATGTCTTTGTATCAGAATTAATCAATCTCTACCATTACCGGACAGTGATCACTATGTATTGCCTCACTTAGGATTACAGATCTTTTAACACGACCCTTTAAGCTGTCGTTTACCATGTGGTAATCTAATCTCCAACCTTTATTTCTTGCTCTGGAACCACCGCGATAACTCCACCAAGAATATTGATCTGGCTGATCGTTAAAGATTCTAAACGTATCTATAAAACCACTTTCCACAAATCGATCCATCCACTCGCGCTCTTCTGGCAAGAAGCCAGACGTGTTTTTTAAACGTATTGGATCGTGAATATCAATAGCATTATGACAGATGTTATAGTCGCCACAGATCAACAAATTAGGACGTTCTTGTCTCAGTTCTTTAGAATACGCTAGAAATTGCTCCATATATTCAAATTTAAAGCTCAATCTCGCATCATTTGTTCCGCTAGGCAAGTACATGCTCATGACAGATATATTGCCAAAATCTGCTCTGATATTTCTTCCTTCATGATCCATAGTTTCTATACCAGTGCCATATTCTACATGATCTGGTTGTATCTTAGAGATAATGGCTGTTCCAGAATAGCCTTTTTTCTGCGCGCTGTAATAGTACTGGTACTTATATCCAGCAGCAGTAAAAGCTTCTGTGTCTATTTGATCTTCCTGTGCTTTTATTTCTTGTAAACAAAGTACATCAGGATTTGCCGCAGTAAGCCAGGTTATAAAGTCTTTTTTCATGGCAGCTCTGATGCCGTTTACGTTGTAGGAGATGATTTTCATTGGTATTTTATTTCAATTTAGAATGAGCAGACTAAAGTCTGCTGCTAGTAATTTATTGCGTCGCCTGTGGCGTTCTATTTGGTTAGCCGAATTTATGCGGCTTTTTCTTGTCTAAGAATTCAGAGTTTTTAAAATTTCTCATACCTCATACCTCATACCTCATACCTCATACCTCACTATTCCTTATACATACCGACCGTCAGTGTTCCTTGATCATCCATCATGGCGCGATACATTCCTGCTGTATTAAATTCCATAGATATATTACCCAAATGATCTAAAGCAACGATTCCTCCGGTTCCACCTAGATTGACTAGCTTTTTTTGGATCACTTCTTCTGTAGCTTCTTTAAGTGTTTTACCTCCATATTCCATTAAAGCACTAATGTCATAAGCGACTTGTGCTCTTATAAAATACTCGCCATGTCCAGTACTGGATACTCCACAGGTGTTGTTGTTGGCATATGTACCGCTACCTATGATAGGAGAATCACCTATACGGCCGTATTTTTTATTGGTCATACCTCCTGTGCTGGTTCCTGCAGCGATATTTCCATTTTTATCTAGAGCAACGCAACCTACAGTCCCGTATTTAGAGTCTTTAATAAAGGGATCTTCCAGTTCTAAAAGTGCTGTTTTTTGATCATTTTCCTTTTCTTTTGCAAGAACTCGCTGCAATGATTGGTATCTATTCTCTGTAAAAAAGTAGCTGTTTTCTACTATTTCAATGTTGTCGTAGCTAAGTGATTTTGCAAACTCGTCTGCTCCTGTTCCACTCAGTAACACATGTTCTGAATCGGTCATTACTTTTCTGGCAAGAGAAATTGGGTTTTTTACGGTGGTTACTCCAGCAACGGCGCCAGCGTTTAAGGTCTTTCCATCCATAAAACTAGCGTCTAACGAGTTGACCCCATCATGGGTAAATACAGCGCCTTTACCTGAATTGAATAAAGGAGAGTCTTCCATAATTCTTATGCTTGCTTCTACCGCATCCATAGCATCGCCACCATTTTTAAGAATCTCATGTCCTGCTTTTATGGCTTCAGATAGCTTTTCATTGTATTGAATTTCTAACTCTGGAGTCATGTTCTCCTTTTTTATGGTTCCAGCCCCTCCATGAATAACTATGGCAAATTCGCTGGTTCTTGTTTCTTGTAATTCAGTTGTTTTAGAATCGCCTGTCTCTGTTGAGGCAACTTCTGGTTTTTGATTACAGGAAATCAAAACAAGGGATAGAATGAGGTAGGCGTAGTATTTCATGTGGAAAGGATTTGAGGTTAATGAGGTTATGCGTTTTATTTTTTATATGTTATTGATGTTTAAAATTGCGATCTTTCTTTTTTTCGCCGTGTTTTTTCTTATCGTTGAGCCGTTTGCGTTTTACAGCTTTGGGAACGATTCTTTTTTTGCGTACTTTAGGTACAAAGCTTGCCTTAGAAAGTGTTGCAAGCAGTTTTTTAAACGCTAGTTCTTTATTTTTTGCTTGACTTCTAGATTCTTGGCAGTTGAGTTGCAGGACTCCTTCTGTGGTGAGTTGTTTTGATAATGCGGTGAGGATTCTTTCGTGTTCCGCTTTCGCGAAAGCGAGACTATTCAAAACATCAAAATACAATTGGATTTTTGTGGCAACTTTATTAACGTGTTGCCCGCCTGGACCACTGCTGGTAACAGCCTTATAAATAACTTCTTTATGTAATAGTTCTATATTCATTAGTCCAGTTGATGTGCTGATTTTAATAAATCGGTCACTGTTTTTACTGGATTAAAAGTAATGAGAGGCACTTCTACAAAAATGGTATTCCAATAAGCCATACCTCCATTCCACAAACCGGGAAGCTCTTGAGCTTTGATTTCTTTACCATGTCGGGATTTGTAAGTGATAAAGCCGGTATCCGCATCGCAGTATTCAGTCAGGTCATATTTTTCTCCCTTATGATTGCGCACGTTACAAATAAGATCTACAGGATTGAAGTGAGTGGCTTCTTTGGCAATTTTTTTCTGTCGTTGATCGTTTTTGTTCATTTGCGCTGTTTCCACGATCTCCACAGACAACTCACCACGCTGATTGAGCACCCAGAAAGGGCCGCCGCCAGCCTCTCCCTCGTTCTTCACCATACCACAAACACGTAAGGGTCTGTCTAGCTGATGGTAAAGATGCTCAAGCTGGTAATTGGTTTTGTATTTGTAATAGTCTTTAGGCAGCACAGCAGATAACTGATTCGTCACGAACTTTTCAATTTCTTCCCTTGTGGAATCTGGAACACCATTATTCTCTAAAATGTGTAAGTATTCAAAAGCCTGAGTTCTTAAGCGTAAAAGGTATCCCGCGAGAAGTTTCTTGTAATGGGAGGTTTCTTGTTTCAAACTGGAGATCGTTACATTATCAATGTTTTTGATGAAAATAAGATCTGCATCCAGCTGGTTGAGATTGTTGATCAGCGCTCCATGTCCCGCCGGGCGGAAGAATAAAGTGCCATCTTCAATAACGATAGGATTGTCCTTCAAATCTACAGCTAGGGTGTCTGTCGCTGGTGATTGATAAGAAAAAGTGATGTCATATTTTGTTTTGGTCTTTTCTTCGATATTTTTTTTAATCTGATCAAACTCTGCCGCAAAGGCATCTTCAAAAGCAGGTGCAATCGTAAAATGCAATTTGGCTTTTCCATTACTGGAAGCGTAGGCAGATGCTTCAAAGAGATGTTCTTCAAAGGCCGTAGCGCTGTGGTCTTTGTATTTGTGAAAAGGGACAAGTCCTTTGGGCATAGAAGCATAATTAAAGCCATTAGACGTGAGCACTTCTTCGACAAAAATCGTTTCTTTTTCTATTTTTGATTTGGTGGACCAGTCTGAGTTTTTCTTTTTAATGGACTCCATGACCTCGGCATAAAACGGTAAATCACGTCTTCCTACCAGAAAAGTAAACAGATCATTTGCCTTGTTATTATTGATATAACTATTGATGCTCTGTTTGTTCTGATTGAAATTATTAAGAAACTCATGTAGAAATTTAAACATGCGAGTTGCGGCACCACTGGCAGGAACAAATTTGATAATATCTAGTTGATCTCTAGAGGCTTCATAACTAGATATTAAGGTGTCGGCGTCTAATTCTTTAAGAGCTACAATCCCGTCATTGATGGTGGCAGCACGATTCAAAATCACTCCTGGAAAGCCATTTTTAAAACGATAGAGTTGTTTTTCAAGTGTTTCTTTTGAAATTCCTTTATCCTGAAGTTGTTTTTCTTGTATGGCGGTTAGTTTCATTTGTCTGTTAGCTTTTTTATGGCGGTGATGGCATTTTTGAAACGCTCCTCTCCTGCGCCACTAATTTTACTATAATTTTTTTGGAAATCTAGGAGTCCTTTTTCAAAACGCCCTAACATCTCTTTCCTGTCTTTTGGTCTATCCCTTAAATCGTCTGCAACCCATGGAATATCTACATCTAGGAGTAAATATAAGTCATAATCGCTTTTTCTTGCAGCTTCTTCCAGTTCTACTGGTGCTTTATCAAAATAGGCTAAAGAATACACATAGGTTTCTAGTGCATCGGTATCGCAAAAGAGGTGGTTCTTTGCAGTAATTGATGCAATGTTTTCAGCTTTTCTTTGTCCTATGGCTATGGGAACTAAATCTGCATAGTCACAAACCTTCCCAGTTTGATCCAACTTTTCTTGCAGGTATTGACGTGCGTATTCATCTACTTTTATAGTTTCAAAATGTTCTGTAAGCTGACGAGCAAGGGTGCTTTTACCAGTGCTCTCCGGTCCATAGAGAACGATTTTTATGCCTTTAAAGGCTTTTTGTTGAGGTATTTTTTCCATTCTTGATAACCTTTCCAGGCGATGATCGAGAGAAATATAAATAAAAGTCCGGTCATTCCATAACCTTTATAAAAATATAAGGGTACTGAAATCAGGTTAGCCACTAGTAAAACCAACCAGTATTCAATCTTGCGTAATGCCATTAACCACATACCAACAAAAGCAATGCTCGTGGTTAGTATATCCAGATAGCTTATCCAGTTTTCAAATCTTTCAAATTTCCAATAAACGAAGTAAACAAACATTCCAGAGCCTATAAATATTGCTGATGACTTTAACCAGTCTAAGCGGTCTGTTATGGAAATAGGAGTTGCTTGACTGTTTTCATCTTTTCTGGTCCAAACATACCAGCCATAGACACTCATCACAAAATAATATATATTGATGATCATATCACCCAACAAGTTCCATTCATTTAATAAATAAACAAATATTCCTGTGCTGATGATCCCGTAAGGAAACACGAGAATATTATTTTTTAAAGAATAGAGCACGCTGATGATGCTCGCTATGATAGCAGTCGCTTCTAGAAGTATGTGCGTTGTGCTGTACTCGCTATACTGTCCAAAAAAAAACGCTACAACCTCCATTAAAAGAACGGCTCGTAATCGCTACGATCTGTTTTTACTACTTTGATATAAAACAGAACAGCTTTAGTTTTCTCCATACTGGCAGCCATTTCCTTTGTTAGAAATTCCATCAAGGGTACAAACTCCCCATAAATTTGTGTCGCCAGCGGATTCTCTATAACTGTAAATTCTGAATTGCGTAGGGTTTTTATAAAATCGATGATGTGTTGCTCATAATCGTCTTGAAGTGGCGACATGGTCAGCTCTATGGATGCTTTCATTTTTCTTTAAATTTTTATAGCGTCACAAAGCTAGCCATTCCAATTGATATTCTCTTCAATTGCCGTTCCTACTACCACGATTTTTGCCCCAGCATTGTAAACTGCTTCTATTTGAGCTATAGTTCTCAATCCACCGCCTACAATTAACGGAACATTTATTTGAGCACTCACTTCACGCACGATCTCTGCGGCAACAGATTTCACAGCACCACTTCCAGCCTCCAGATAGATCAATTGATTTCCCATTAACGCAGCTGCATAAGCGTGATTTACAATATTTTGAATATGATTTTGAGATAAAGGCACTGTTTTAGAAACGCGTTGTACAGCTGTTTCTTTACCGCCATCGATCAAAAGATAGCCCGTTGGAATAACCTCTAGATGTGTTTTTTTTAACTGCATTGCCGCGGCTACTTGATGCGCTATCAAAAATTCTGGATTACGCCCAGAAAGAAGGCTTAGAAATAATAGCCCGTCGGCATTTTCAGAGAGTTGCTCTGGGGAGCCAGGAAATAGAACTACAGCGGTATCAGTATGCTCTTTTAGTTTTTTGATCCATTGATTAATGTCTGTGTTTTCCATCGTACTGCCACCTACAAAGAAGAAAAATTGGTCGATCTGTAACTTTTTTTTTAAAGAAGAGAGGGTTAGAGGTATCGCTTTCGCGAAAGCTTCAATCGCATCCAACTCCATTTTTTCTGGATCAATCAATACAGCAAGACTGCGATTTGCTTGTTGTATACTTTTGAGCAACTCAGGCATTGCGGGAAGGAATTACGTAGGCGAGCATAAAGTTTTCTACCTCTTTAAAAAACACGTCAAACTTTAGATGATCATCTTTAAAAACAATGCGAGCCACTGTTTGATCGCTTTGCATGCTAAAAGGCTCTACAAGACAATGCGCTTTAAAACCCAGTCCTTTATGACCGTAGAGTTTGTACATAGATTCCTTAGCTCCCCAAACAACCGTAAGCTCTTTTACGGGATCTTCTATGGACGCAATGAAGTTTTCTTCATAACCTATAAACTTAGGAGCGATGCGCTTTATTTTATCGCGCTGCTTCTCGATGTCGACTCCTATAGGCACATCACTGATAATAATAGCCGTAAACTCAAAACTGTGAGTGATGGAAATATACTTATGATCAGTCAGGTGAGGTTTTCCATGCTCTGAATAATAGAGGTCTAAATCGCTGTAGCCCGCTTTTTTTAATAAGTGTCTGATACTTAAAAAACCACGCCTGTGCAATTCTGAGCTCATGGTAGATAGTCTATTCACAGAGTTTTCTGACAACACTATGCCGGCTCTTAAAAAAGCTTCAGGTTCCGTGATTTTCCAGATAAAAATCTGAGTGTTCTCGCGGTTGTTAATGGTTTGAAAAATTGGCATGAAAATTGGCTAGTATTTCGTAAGTTTGCGCCCGCAATTTAATAAATAAAAAAGGCATTTAAATTGTTGATTTCTAAACAGTCAGCAATTTACTTACCAAAATAATAAGTCTATGAGCACTAAAACAGTTCCTTACGTACCTTATAAAGTAAAAGACATGTCTCTTGCAGAGTATGGTCGTCTAGAAATAGAATTAGCCGAAGCAGAGATGCCTGGCTTGATGTCATTGAGAGAAGAATTCAAAGAAGAGCAGCCACTTAAAGGGGCACGTATCGCTGGATGTCTTCACATGACTATACAAACTGCCGTATTAATTGAAACACTTGTTGCTTTAGGAGCAGACGTTACTTGGTCTTCTTGTAATATTTTCTCTACACAAGATCACGCTGCTGCTGCTATAGCTGCTGCAGGAATTCCTGTTTATGCTTGGAAAGGTATGAATGAAGAGGAATTCAATTGGTGTATCGAGCAAACGCTCTTCTTCGGTGAGGATCGCAAGCAGTTGAACATGATTTTAGATGATGGGGGAGATTTAACCAATATGGTTTTTGACCAGTTCCCAGAATTAGCTAAAGGAATCAATGGGCTGTCTGAAGAGACCACTACGGGAGTACACAGACTGTATGAGCGTATGAAGAATGGAACACTGGTAATGCCAGCCATTAACGTAAATGATTCTGTAACTAAATCTAAATTTGATAACAAATACGGTTGTCGCGAGAGTGCTGTAGATGCTGTACGTCGTGCTACAGATACCATGCTTGCTGGTAAGCGTGTTGTCGTTTGTGGTTATGGTGATGTAGGAAAAGGAACTGCTTCTTCTTTTAAAGGTGCTGGATCGATAGTTACAGTTACTGAAATTGACCCTATTTGTGCTTTACAAGCGGTAATGGATGGTTTTGAAGTAAAGAAATTAGAGAATGTAGTAGGAAATGCAGACATCGTTATTACCACTACTGGTAACAAAGACATTATACGTGGGGAACACTTTAAGTCTATGAGAGATAAAGTAATCGTTTGTAATATCGGTCACTTTGACAATGAGATAGATGTAGCTTTCCTTAACAACAACTACGGAAACACTAAAGTAGAGATCAAGCCACAGGTAGACAAGTATACTATTGATGGTAAAGACATCATACTTCTTGCTGAAGGTCGTCTCGTTAATTTAGGTTGTGCAACGGGTCACCCTAGTTTTGTAATGAGTAATTCATTTACCAATCAGACGCTAGCTCAAATGGAACTTTGGAACAATAGAGATGCTTATGAGAATGAAGTGTATATGTTGCCTAAACATTTAGATGAGAAGGTGGCAGCGCTTCACTTAGAAAGAATGGGAGCAGAGCTTACAGAATTAAAGAAAGATCAAGCTGACTATATTGGTGTAAAAGTAGAAGGGCCATATAAGCCAGAATATTACAGGTATTAAGAATTCCTTAAAATTAGACTATTTGTTAGGATATACGAGAAAATAGTTTAACTTTTGAAGCGTAAGTGAATTTTACACATACGCTTTCGCGAAAGCGAAATTAAATGAAGCAAAAATGGATATAATAAAAGACGCAAATGAATGGCTCGGAGCATCGATGAGTAACATGTCGACAAGCGATAGAGTGCATTCTTCGAGAAAAGCTAAAGAGCTTATTCTTGGCATCAACGAAGTTTACAAAGAAACCAAAGACGAAGAATTAATGGATCTTATGAAGTTGCTTACTGTAAAGAAGCAAAAGATTGAGAAACGTCTTAAAGGTATTAGAACATAAAGTTTTAACATAATTAATAAAAATCCTGATAAGATGCTCAAAACATTTTATCAGGATTTTTTATGCTATAATGGTTCATGATTTCTTTTTAGAATAAAGAAACTTTATCTTCGTTACTTTACAGTTGGTACCACCTAAAACAACGCCATTACCATGAAGCAATTCTTTGCAGTTCTTTTTATAGCAGTATGCATCACTTCTTGTGCCACAGATTTCTCTAAAAGGGAAGTAGCTACTGATCATCTCAACGGCTTTATACAAGGAGGCAATGCTGCCGGGGTTTACGGTAAAGCAGGGCTTAAAATCACAGGAGATTCCATCAAAATGAAAGACTGGCCTATCTCTAGGTTGGTGAGCAGTCTCAACACACTAAGAGACACCTCTATAGTTGATCAGACGGGTTTTGCTGATGTATATACCATTCAAATAGCAAATACTGGCGAGCTGGATGAAGGTGCTTTCTGTGACTCCCTAATAGTAGAATTGGGAAGGGCCGGATTAGCCAAGTAAATGTATTCTATAATCATCTAGTATTTGATGGACTCCCTATTACAACTTACCTTATGTATGCAGGCTTGTCAGAAATAGAGGATTCGAGAGCATAGCTGGCATTCCTTCTTTTCTATATAAAAAAGGGCCTCAAGCTTTTATCTTTCTATACACTCTTCAATTTAATGTAGAGATAAATAGGAGTGAGTTTGGGTATGGATCTCTCCAATTTTTTTAATTGATTTCAATAAAAAACCCCAAACCGAGAAAATCGATTTGGGGTTTTATATGTTAAAAGAAATATTCCTTAAGCTTCAGCTACAGGAACTATAGATACATATGATCTATCGTTTCTTTTCTTAGTAAACTTCACGAGTCCGTCTACTCTTGCGTGTAATGTAAAGTCCTTACCAGCATATACGTTTTCACCTGGATGGTGAGTCATACCGCGCTGACGGATTAAGATGTTACCTGCTATCGCAGCTTGTCCACCAAAAATTTTAACACCTAAGCGTTTTGATTCTGATTCTCTTCCGTTTTTCGAACTACCTACTCCTTTCTTATGAGCCATCTTGTTCTAATTTTTAGGTTATTATTTACTGAGTAATTCGATAAGTTCAGCTTTTTTCAATGCTGAATATCCTTCAAGTCCTCTGTCTTTTGCCATTTCTCTAAGCTCTGCAACAGTGTTGCTGCTTAAATCTGTAGCGCTGTTTGCTGCTTTTGCTTTAGGAGCATCTTCAGTTTTAGCAACAGGCTTTTCCTCTTTTACTGGAGCCGCTTTCTTAGCTTCAGATTTCTTTCCACCAGAAGCAGAAATTGTAGAAATTTGAATTTGAGTTAAATACTGGCGGTGTCCGTTTTTCTTACGGTATCCTTTTCTACGTTTTTTCTTAAAAACGATTACTTTGTCACCTTTGAGGTGACCCAGAACTTTTGCTTCAGCAAATGCTCCTTCTATAGCTGGGGCGCCGAGTGTGATGTTGTCACCATTTCCTAAAAGAAGAACTTTATCGATGTTGATCGATGCACCTTCTTCTTCTTGTAAACGATGTACAAACAACTTTTGATCTTTCTCGATCTTGAATTGTTGCCCTGCTATCTCTACGATTGCGTACATAATTGTTGATTAATGTGATTAATTTCGGGCTGCAAATATACCTCTATTAGCTTAACTACCAAAGTTATCAACAAATTATAAGGTATTATTTTAGATTCTTGGTGGAGTGACTATTGTCTTCCTCTTGTTTCTTTGGTGTTCCAAGACTTTTGATAGATAGGTAAAATCAGCAATGGCGTTACTATGGAAGTGGCAAATCCAGATAAAAGTATAAATATCAATAAGGCAAACTCAACTCCATCTCCAGCGGTTGTAATTTGTTTTTTTAACTCTTGAGCTAATTCTAGATCTATTTCAAAAAGATAAATAGCCATGAACACTGTAAATATTAAAGTAGCTACAAATCCAGATTTGATTCCAGCTACAAAACCTTCAAAATAATCAAACTCCTCCTTATTCTTGTGTGTATCACGTATAACATAGAAGATTCCAACACCGACAATAACCGCATTGAATATGCTTAAATAGCTTTGTGTTGCAAATCCCAGGGTATTGATAATTAGGAAATATACAATGAGCGCTATCCCCATTAATATGGAGTACTTTGTTGTATGTGTGTTTTTCATAAATGGATTTTGATTATAAAGTTCGGTATAATGAATAGATATTACTGTTATTTTGATTATAATTTAACGGATTTATTCATTTAAGAATTATTTTTGGGAAGTCTTTTTACTTTATGTAACATTTTATATGGGTAAGACACTAATCATATAAGTAAATATAAAAACTATCAAATGAAAAAAATTATTTTAAGTCTTTCGGTTGCCTTTGCAACGGCAGCAGGTTTTGCTCAAGAGGTAAAATATACCGAGTATGATCTAGATAATGGGCTTCACGTTATTTTACATCAAGAGAATGGTGCGCCAGTTGTTACTACTGGTGTTATGTACCAAGTAGGTGCAAAGGATGAGGAGCCAGGGAGAACTGGTTTTGCTCACTTTTTTGAGCACCTTCTTTTTGAAGGTACAGAGAATATAGAAAGAGGTAAATGGTTTGATATTGTATCTGCAAATGGTGGAAGTAATAATGCAAACACCACTCAGGACCGTACCTATTATTATGAAACTTTTCCTTCTAACAATTTAGAAATAGGATTGTGGATGGAAAGTGAACGTATGCTGCACCCTAAGATAGAACAAATAGGTGTGGATACTCAAAGCGAAGTAGTAAAAGAAGAAAAACGCCAGCGTATTGATAATGCACCTTATGGAGCTATACTTTACAGAACGGGTATAGATAAGCATTTGTTTAAAAAACACCCTTACGGCCAGAGCGTCATAGGTTCTATGGAAGATTTAAATGCTGCCGAGCTGGCAGAATTTCAATCCTTCAATGACAAATACTACAACCCTAACAATGCTACTCTAGTAGTTGCTGGGGATATAGACATTAACAAAACCAAAAAAATGATCGAAGATTATTTTGGTCCTATTGAGAATAAAGCATCTAGAAATACGCGTACAGTAATCGTGGAAGAACCTATTACTTCTACTCGTTATGCTACAGAATACGATGCTAATATTCAGATTCCTGTTAAAATATTTTCTTATGTTACTCCTAAGTCAGTAGAAAGAGATGCTTATGTTATCGATTATATTTCTGCGGTTCTTACAGGAGGAGCAAGTTCTAGAATGCAAAAAAGAATGGTAGATGAAGAGCAAATAGCACTTCAAGTATTGGCCTTTGGTCAGTCTAACCAAGATTACGGGACTTATACCATGGGAGCTCTTGCTAAAGGCGACGTAGAGCTGAGCAAACTAGCTGAGGTTATGGATGAAGAGATTGTAAAACTTCAAACAGAACTCATTTCTGAAAGAGAGTATCAAAAACTTCAAAATCAGTTTGAAGCTCAGTACGTGAGTTCAAATTCGCGTGTAGAAGGAATTGCAGCTTCATTAGCACGTTACAATATGTTGATGGGAGATACAAGTATGATCAATAAAGAGCTGGATGTATACAGAAGTATTACTCGTGAGGATATCAAAAGAGTAGCAAATCAATATTTGATGCCTAACCAAAGATTAGAGTTAGATTACCTCGCAGGAACGGCTCCTACAGAAGAAGAAATGAAGGAAGTTGTGGAAGATGTAAAAGTGGTTGACAACAAACTACAAATCAATACCATCTACTTTGACAATGACAAAGCAGTCATTACTGATAGCGCTGGTAAAGAGTTAGATCGCATTGTAAACATGATGAATAAAAATGAGTCTATGGAAATTCTTGCAGAAACCTATACAGACATCAGAGGGAGTGACTCTTACAACAAAACTTTATCTCAGAAACGTGCTGATGCTGTAAGAGGTTACCTGCTTGAAAAGGGAATCGCTGCTAACAGAGTTAAAGCCGTGGGTCGTGGAGAAGAAAATCCAGTGATAGATTGTGAAAGTAAAAAATGCACAGACGAGGAATTTGAGCAATCTAGAAGAACCGAATTTACCATCACCAAAAAATAATTATCAAAATGAAAAAGCAACTTATATTTTTAATGGTACTGTTCCTTACAGGAATTACTGCCATTGCACAAATAGATAGATCGGTAATACCTAATTCAGGTCCTACTCCAGAGATCAACTTAGGTAAACCATACACGTTTGAATTAAAGAACGGCCTTCAAGTTCTTGTAGTGACTGATAAAAAGTTACCTACCATAAGCATGAACCTAGACTTGAACAACCCTCCTATTTTTGAAGGAGATAAAGCTGGTGTACAGTCTTTAACTGGTTCTTTAATCGGAAAAGGTTCTACAGAAACTTCTAAAGAAGAATTCAATGAAAAAGTAGACTTTTTAGGAGCTAATATTTTTGTAGGAGTAGGTGGCGGTTTTGCTGGCGGTCTTTCAAAATACACAAATGAAATTTTTGACCTTTTTGCTGAGGCAGCTTTCAAACCTAATTTTACTCAAAAAGAATTGGATTTTGAAAAGTCTCAAGCTATCGAAGGGTTGAAAGCAGGGGAGAACAGTGCAGCTGCCATTGCTGGTAAAGTTCGTGGTGCTTTGGTCTACGGTAAAGATCATCCAGCTGGAGAGTTTTCTACAGAAGAAACCCTCAACAGTGTAACTTTAGAAGACGTTAAGAAGTTTTATGCAGATTACTTTAAGCCATCTAAGGGTTACTTAGTGATTACAGGGGATATCGAGAAGAAGGAAGCAAAAAAACTAGTAAAGAAATACTTTGGTGATTGGGAAAAAGGAATTGCTCCAGAGCCTGTTCTTCCTGAGCTATCTGATGTAAGCGAAACTCAAATCAACTTGATTGATGTGCCTAATGCGGTACAAACGGAGCTTGCTGTATTGAGCCTTTCTGAATTAAAAATGAGCGACCCAGATTATTATGCTGTTCTTATAGCTAACTATGTGTTCGGTGGTTCTTTCGGTTCTTACTTAAACATGAATTTGCGTGAAGAAAATGGATATACTTATGGAGCGCGTTCTAATATAGGAACAGGTAGAAACTATAAAGGAACCTTCTCAGCAAGTGCAAAAGTGCGTAATGAAGTAACAGACAGTGCGGTTGTGGAAACCTTTAAAGAATTGAATAGAATTAGAGATGAATATGTAGAAGATGAAATGCTTGCTACAGCAAAGGCAAAATACCTAGGTAACTTTATCATGCAATCTGAAGATAAAGCAGTTGTTGCCAGTCGCGCTATTACTATTGAAAAGAATGAGTTGGATAAAGACTTCTACAAAAACTTTATTGCAAACATTGATAAAGTAACTAAGGAAGATGTAAAGCGTGTGGCAAATAAGTATTTAAGCCCAGACAACTTACGTATTGTATTAGTAGGAAAAGCAGGGGATATCCTTGAGCCATTAGAAAAAATGACTTTGAACGGTAAAACAGTGCCTATTAAATTTTACGATAAGAATGCAAATGAGACAGAACGTCCATCTACAATTAAGATTCCGGCTGGCTTAACGGCACAAACGGTACTGGACGACTACATCAAAGCATTAGGAGGTAAAGACGCTGTAGTAGCTTTAAACTCTACTTCTTATTTTGCTGTTTATACGGCACCTATGGGAGAGTTAATTCTCGATGTAAAACGCGCCAAAGGAAACAAGTGGAACCAAACTATTAAAATGGGAGGTAACACGGTTGCAAAACAAACCTATGCAGATGGTAAAGCAATGGTAAGCGGTATGGGCGGCAGTCAGGAACTTACTGGAGAAGATGCGCAGCCAGCAGTTGAAGAAGCTATGTTTTTCCCTGAACTCTATACTCCAGAAAAAGCAACTTTAGCTGGTGCTGAGATGATGGGTGATAACCAAGTCTATGTCATCAAGTGGTCAGACAGCAAGAAGACTTTTTACGATGTAAAAACAGGACTTATGGTAGGTCAAGAGTCTAAGGTGAAAGCACAAGGTCAGGAAGTAAGTACGATGATTAAGTACAGCGACTACGAAGTAACCAGCGGTGTAAAATTCCCGATGACCATCACCCAACAAATGATGGGTAGAGACTTGGCATTTAAAGTTCAAAAAGTAGAAGTGAACACGGTTAAAGACGCAGACTTCGAATAATCAACAGGAATAGATAGGTGTTCCGCTTTCGCGAAAGCGGGCTAGCATTTATTAATTATAGAATAACAAAAACGGCTTCTAGAAATAGAAGCCGTTTTTTTATTTGATAAAAGTGAACATCACCAACCACTATAACTAGGAGGAGTAACATCTTTAAGGTTGAGATAAACGAGTAATTGACCTCTATGATGTGTCACATGATCTTGTAGTAAATTCATGATCTGTAATTTTGATTTAGGACCAGCAAAGAATCGGACGCTTTCCTTTAATTCTGTTGCTGAGGAGTTCTCAATATCCCTGTAAACAGTATCAAAAGTGTTGTGTAGTAAGGCTATGATTTTTGCTTTATTCAGTCCAGGGTCATCCTGTTGATCTCCAGTATCTTCAGATTTAGAGAAATAGGATTGATCGAGCCAGTTGATGTTCCCTTGAATATGAAGCAATTGTTCTTTAAAAGATCTTTGCCTCTTCGTAGGTTTATAGTCGTAATGTTCTTCTGGCATAGCTTCAGCTACAGCGATGAGGTAATCACGGGAATTGTTCCATTTCTCCAAGAAGGCACCTTTAAAAGTGACCTGTTGAGCCATAGAAATAGAACTTATAAATAAAGCCAGAAGTAAAAGTGATTTTTGCATACCAATTGTTTTAATAATTAAAGGTAACAAGAAAATCAGCAGTCTTACTTGTAAAGATTAGGGTGCAGATTCTAAGAATTCACTACTCCAGCAACTATCGCGACAACTCCTACTGCAAAACAGTAGTAAGAAAAATAATGAAGCTTTGCTTTGCGCACCAGCGATATCATCCAAGTACAAGCCAATAAGCCAACAATAAAAGCAGCAAAAAATCCTACAATCAATGGTGTAGTAGAAACAGACTCGATCACCGAATCTCCTTTAATAATTTCTAAAAGGTCCTTTGCAATTTTTCCAAAAATGAGTGGAACGACCATTAAAAAAGAGAAGCGAGCTGCTTTTGCTCTGTCATTTCCTAAAAGAACAGAGGTAGAAATAGTAGCACCACTTCTAGATATTCCTGGTAATATGGCAATGGCTTGAGACACTCCTATGATGAGCGCATCCGTCCAGCTGACACCTTTTTCAGTTCTTTTGGCTCTACCAGCTAGAAACAACAACAAACCTGTAATGATCAACATAAAACCTACCAGAAGAATCTGACCTTCAAATAGTTTTTCCAATTCCTTTTCAAAAAGCAATCCTATAATAACCGCAGGAATCATGGACAAGACAATTTTAAAAGTAAACTGAGTTTCTTCGTTCCATTTAAAGGATAAAAGACCTTTAAATAGTTCTACAATGTCTTTTCTAAAAACGATAATTGTACTCAATGCAGTAGCAAAATGAACGACAACTGTAAAGAGCAAATTTTCCTCTTTATTAGCGATATCAGTTCCTAGCACTGCTTTTCCTAACTCAATATGTCCACTGGAAGAAACGGGTAAAAACTCCGTTAGTCCTTGAATAACTCCTAATACAAATGCGTCAAAAGTTTCCATTTACTTCTTGTCTGGGTTTAATAGAATCGCATACATCTCAATCCCAAAGCCTGCCAAAACAAGCATAGGAGCAAGTCTTATACGTCTCCATGAAAAAATGTCTTCGTTAAAAACAGCAGGATCTTCTGTGCCGCCGCCGGCCATAAGGGCAAAACCTGATGCGATGACCACCAAACCAATAATCATCCACACATAGTTTTTCTTTTTAAAAATAAATTCAAAACTAGGTTGGACATTGTCTTCTACTAGAGATTGCTCTTCGTTGCGAGCAGCTTTAGATTTTGATTCTTGATTAGTTCTTTTTTTCATTTTTAATACTTTATAGGAGTGAAACACCCATCCCAGCCTTCCCTCAAGGGAAGGGGTTTTCTTTTTTTATTGTCATTCCGCACCTGTTGCGGAATCGTTTATTATCTTTTTCAGATCGATTTACATCATGAGTAAACCGGTTATATTATCTAGTATGCCTTCTTTGATAAGCTCCGGCAGGCCTATACGTTTGCAATATTAAACGTGACGAAACAGATTTCTTTCCAGTTTTCAAGTTCGAGTTCAAGTTCAATTTCTCAAGAAACCTCACTCTTTCAGCTTTGGGAAACGGTTTCATTTCTATTTCCGTTAACTAACCCCGTAAGTTGCTAAAGCAAAATACATTCATTTTTCAAATTCAAATTCGAGTTCAAATTCGAGTTCAAATTCAAATTCGAGTTCGAGTTCACTAGTAATACAACTGATCTGTTCTCAGATTTAAATAACGTGTAGTTGCAAAAAAGGTACTGATCAAACTTATTAAAATTCCGAAAACTAAAACGCCGACAAATAATATCGCAAGCATTTGATAGTTCTTGAGTATCTCTAATTCTGGCACAAAACCGTCGGCATAATAAACAACTACGGCTAGCAATCCTAAGGCGAGAAGTGCTGCAACTAGCCCCAGCTTAATGCTAGTTAGGATAAAAGGTTTGCGTATAAAACCTTTGGTAGCACCTACCATTTGCATGGTTTTTATAGTAAATCGTTTGGCATATACGCTCAACCTTATGGAGCTGTTGATGAGTAAAAAAGCGATAAGAATAAAAAGTCCAGAAACAATCAGCATCCAGAAAGAGATGCGTTTTACGTTTTCGTTGAGTAAAGAAACCAATGGCTTATCATAACTCACTTCTTGAACATAATTCTTTGCCGCTAGATCATCTGCGATTTGCTGTATTTCTGTTGCGGTAACAAATTTTGCGTTCAATCGCACGTCTATGGAATTAGGAATCGGATTAAATCCATCTAGTTGAGCTACAAAATCTTCTCCTAGATCTTCTTTAGTGCGTTGCGCACCTTCTTCACTACTCACAAAAACAGCGTTTTTAGTATACTCGGCCATTTGTAGGGTTTTCTCTAGCTGGCGCATTTCTACATCCTTAGCGGTGTCTTTAAAATAGATAGACATGGGCACCTGCTCGCGGAAGTAATCGGCTAGTTTCTGACTGTTGAGCAAGAAAAAGCCTTGGAGTCCCAACATAAAAAGAACTAAAAATAAACTGATCACTACCCAAAAATAGGAGCTGAACAAACGACGTTTTTGATAACTGGACGGTGAAGGCATAAATTTTACAACTACGTGAATCGATTTACAAAAATAACAAAGTAACAGACCTAGAACGAGTTCCAGACATATATTTTAATTCACAAACGTATCACTATGCTTTTTAGTCTGTTTTTAGTTTAAAAAGGAGTGAGAAAGGCCTATATAGTAGGCCTATTCCAACACCCCATCTAGCTTTCTCACTTTCGGCTGAGCCGTGATCCACTTATGAATAATCGACAGTTAGGTTATTATAAGGAACTTTTCAAAAGCCTTTTCCAGTACTCCGGGCAATATAACAACCACAAATAGCCTGCGCTTTAGTATTTTTGCGCCTTACAAGAAGAAACTATGTTACTCTACGATCACAAAGCAATAGAAGCAAAATGGCAAAAGCATTGGGCGACTCATAAGACATTTAAAGCGGTAAATAATTCAGATAAGCCTAAATTTTACGCACTTGATATGTTTCCTTACCCGAGTGGTGCGGGCTTACATGTAGGTCATCCATTAGGTTATATCGCTAGTGATATCGTTTCCCGCTATAAGCGTCATACGGGTTTTAATGTATTGCATCCTATGGGATACGATAGTTTTGGATTGCCAGCAGAGCAATATGCGATTCAGACCGGTCAGCATCCTGCCGAAACCACTAAAACAAATATAGAAGGTGGAACAGATAAATCTGGAAATAAGATTGCAGGGTACCGCAAGCAGATGGATCGCATTGGTTTTAGCTTTGATTGGGATCGAGAAGTAAGAACCTCTTCACCAGATTATTACAAGTACACTCAAGAGATTTTTATATTACTTTTTGACAGCTGGTACGATAAAGACGCTGATAAAGCTAGGTTGATAAGTGAGTTGGTATCTCGCTTTCGCGAAAGCGGAACCAACAACATCAACGCTGCCACAGAAGAGGATTTAAGAGAGTTCACAGCTGCGGAGTGGAACGCGTTTACAGATCAAGAACAACAAGAAGTATTACTAGATTATCGATTGACTTTTCTTGCCAATACAGAAGTCAACTGGTGTCCAGCACTGGGAACCGTGCTCGCAAATGACGAGATTGTCAATGGTGTTTCTGAACGTGGTGGGCATCCTGTGGTGCGCAAAAAAATGCGTCAATGGATGATGCGCATCAGTGCCTTTGCAGAACGTTTATTGAACGATTTAGAAGGACTGGACTGGTCAGAATCTATCAAAGAAATACAGAAAAACTGGATTGGGAAATCTGTGGGAGCTATGGTGTCGTTTCCATTAGGTGATCATAAAATTGATGTGTTTACCACTCGGCCAGATACGATATATGGAGTAACCTTTATGACACTTGCGCCAGAGCATGAGCTTGTAGATATTATTACGACTCCTGAGCAAAAAGAGGCGATAGAAACCTATAAAAAAGCAACCGCGGCACGTTCAGAAAGAGAACGTATGGCTGATGTGAAGACCATAAGTGGGGTATTTACTGGGGCTTATGCTACCCACCCATTAAGTGGGGAGTCAGTGCCCGTTTGGATAGGAGATTACGTGCTGGCAGGTTATGGAACAGGAGCTGTAATGGCGGTACCATGTGGCGATGAGCGTGACCATGCCTTTGCCAACTATTTTGCAGGTCAAGAAGGAATGCCTGCTATCAAAAATATATTTGACGGTATTGATATCTCTGAAGAAGCCTATACCCCTAAAGATAAAACACCTATTTGCAATAGTGACTTCTTAAACGGAATGAGCTACAAGTCTGGAGCGATGGCTGCGGCGATTGAAAAACTAGAAGAAATAGGAGCTGGAAAAGGGAAAACAAATTACCGATTGCGTGATGCGGTATTTTCTAGACAGCGTTATTGGGGCGAACCCTTCCCAGTATACTATAAAGACGGCTTGCCACAAATGATAGACCGCAAGCATTTGCCTTTAGAGTTGCCAGAGGTGGACGAATATTTGCCAACAGAAGATGGTGCGCCGCCTTTGGGTCGTGCGACACACTGGCATTGGGATGAAAAGAATAATTGTGTGGTGGCCAACCCATCCCTAACCCTTCCCGAAGGGAAGGGAATTTCAGAAAAAACAAGTGTTTCTGACGGGAAAAGCAAAGTCCTTCCCGCAGAGAAGAATTTAAGAAGGGAGAGCAATTCAACTCCAGGTTATTTTACGGCAAAACCAGAAATTGCATCCACTTTATTACAGCTTGCACAAGAAATGCGTAATAATCCAACCGAAGCAGAAGCTGTGCTATGGAAAGAGTTAAAAGGTAAAAAGACAGGTTTTAAATTTAGAGAACAGCATCCTATTGATGAATTTATTCCAGATTTTGTATGTCTTTCACGTAAGTTGATTGTTGAATTAGATGGTAAGTATCACGAATTTCAAGTTGATAAAGATGACCAACGAACTTTAAAATTAGAGCAAAAATTAGGATATAAAGTCATCAGATTTACAAATGAAGAGGTAATAAATGACACGAAAGCTGTTCTTTTAAAAATCTCAGAATTAATAAAACAACGACCAGAGTTCTTTAAAAATGAAGATGAAGTCCTTCCCTCAGGGAAGGATTTAGGATGGAATCAACATATGTATCCACTAGAACTCAACACCATGCCAGGTTGGGCAGGAAGTTCTTGGTACATGTTCAGATATATGGATGCTCATAATGAGAAGGAGATGTTCTCTAGTGAGGCACAAGAATACTGGGAAAATGTAGACCTCTATATAGGGGGAAGCGAGCATGCGACCGGACACTTGTTGTACAGCAGGTTTTGGATAAAGTTATTACACGATCTAGGAAAGGTCGCCGTAAAAGAACCCTTTAAAAAGATGATCAATCAAGGTATGATACTAGGTGAGAGTGCTTTTGTAAAGTTATTTTACGTTGATGTAAGAATTGTTGATGGGGCCTATACAAATGTAGAAACTTTGGAAATTGCTACTCCTATAATAGAAAAAAACAATTTTATTGTTTCCGAAGATATCGATGAGGAAAGTGAAGAGTTTCAGGCTTTTTTAGAAAAGAAAGAAACTAGTGTCAAAAATGAGTTTCTTGAAAAATTATCGAAGCTATCTTCTGTAAACGTGAGTATCAGAAATAGACCTATTCATAGTGACGTTTCCCTAGTTAATCTTTCAAACGAGTTAAATGTTGATTATTTCAAGAATTGGAGGTCGGAGTTTAATGATATTGAAGTTGTCAGAAATAGTGAAGGTAAATTCAAAGTCTCCAGAGAAGTAGAAAAAATGTCCAAGTCCAAGTATAATGTGGTGAGCCCTGACGACATTTGTGAGCAATATGGTGCAGATACCTTGCGCTTGTATGAGATGTTTTTGGGGCCATTAGAACAAGCCAAGCCATGGAATACGGCAGGAATCACAGGAGTATACGCTTTTATAAAAAAACTCTGGAAGTTGTACCATAACGATGCTGGATTCTCAGTAAGTGACGAGAAAGCTTCTCCAGACAGTATGAAGACTTTGCACAAAGCCATTAAGAAAACGCAAGATGATATTGAGAACTTTTCTTTTAATACGAGTGTGAGTAGTTTTATGATTGCTGTGAACGAATTGACCGCTCAAAAAGGCAACAGTCGTGAGGTCTTAGAACCGCTTGCGATTCTAGTATCGCCATATGCCCCGCATATCGCAGAGGAATTATGGTCTTTATTGGGTCATAAAGAGTCTATTAGTGAAGCGCCTTTCCCGATTTTTGATGAAAAGTATTTGGTAGAGAGCAGCAAGACCTATCCGATCTCCTTTAATGGGAAGATGAAGTTTACCCTTGATTTACCAGTAGCTATTTCTAAAGACGAGTTGGAGAAAATGGTACTTGCTAATGAGAAAGTGCAAGAGCAATTAAAAGGAAAACAACTGCGCAAAACGATTATCGTACCGGGTAAGATTGTAAATTTTGTGGTGGGATAAGTCATTGAGGATTTTAATAAAATTAAAGAGAGCCTTAAGAGCTCTCTTTTTTTTGTTTTGGGCTTTGCTTTTGCATCTTTACACAGTGCTTTATTGACTCCAGCAAAAGATTTATCTGTATTAACAAAACTATAAATAAACCATAGGTGCGAAAGCTTTTTAAAACCTTTGCAACAAAGTACTTGTGAGGTATCTTTGCACTCCCTTAAAAACAGCTTTTTGACTGAAGTAACTACATTAGAAAAATCACCCAGTGTATTTAAAAACTACATCGAGATCACCAAACCAAGGTTGTCTATTGTTGTTGTTTTTTCATCTGCTGCGGGTTACTTTTTAGGCGCCACGACTTATGACTGGTGGACTGTTTTATTGCTTTGTGTAGGAGGTTATTTTCTCGTAGGTTCTTCTAACGTTTTTAATCAGATCATTGAAAAGGACCTGGATGCGTTGATGAAGCGTACTCAAAACAGACCACTACCTACAGGAAGAGTATCTGTGCAAAATGCTTGGATTTATGGAGTGCTCATGGCATTGAGCGGTATTTACATGTTGTTTCTGATCAATTTTGCAACAGCATTTTTTGGCGCATTGAGTATTTTGCTTTACGCGGCAGTTTATACGCCTTTAAAGACCCGAACGCCTTTGTGTGTTTTTGTAGGAGCTTTTCCAGGAGCGATTCCTTATATGTTAGGTTGGGTGGCTGCTAGCGGTAACTTTGGTATTGAACCAGGAACCTTATTTATGCTGCAGTTTTTCTGGCAATTTCCTCACTTCTGGGCGATAGGATGGATGCTAGAGGACGACTACAAAGCAGGAGGGTTTAAAATGCTTCCTACTGGCTCGGCAGATAAAGGAACGGCCGTGCAAATTATATTGTATACGATCTTGACCATCATGATTTCTTTAGTACCGGTTTTTGGTGTAACAGGAGAATTGTATATCACCGTTTGGAGTGCTGTATTAGTAGGCTTACTTGGTGCTTGGTTTCTTTATTATGCAGTAAAGCTATTTAAAGAACGCAGCAACGCCGTGGCTAAAAAATTAATGTTGGTTAGTGTGAGTTACATCACTCTTATCCAAATCATATATGTAGTAGATAAATTTTTAAGATAACAATGATAGATATAACGCAATTACCTATAAAGGAAAAAATCGCAAGATCTAAAAAACAGATGATGTGGTTTGGAATCATGAGTTTAATAATGATGTTTGCAGGTTTAACAAGTGCTTACATTATCAGTAGCAGCCGTAGAGACTGGGTAGAAGTAAACCTCCCTATAGAGTTTTATTACAGCACGGGAGTCATTTTGTTGAGTTCGCTGACTTTATTCCTCGCAAAGAAAAGTTTAAAAAACAATAACCTTTCAGGAGCTTCTTTATTGACTTTTATAACTTTTTTATTGGGAACTACCTTTGTCGTGATGCAATTTATGGCTTTCGGTTCTTTAACTGATGCGGGTATTTTCTTTACTGGAAAAGGAAGCAGTGTAGCAGGTTCTTTTATTTATATAATGGTAATGGCCCACTTGGCGCATATCGTAGCTGGACTTATCTCGCTGACAGTCATTGCTTTTAAGGCAGTGACTAAAAAATATTCTAAGGATAATATGTTAGGCTTTGAGTTGGGAGCTACTTTCTGGCACTTTGTAGATGTGTTATGGATTTTTCTTCTTCTGTTTTTAGTTTTTGCTAAAGATATTTTTTAACCTATTTTTGCAAGAACTTACAACTAATCTAAAGTTATGGATTCAACAGTAGCATCTACTGGTACCGAAGGACAAAAATGGGGTGGTGGCACGAAGCCACTCAATGTCAGTTATGGAAAAATGATGATGTGGTTTTTCATCCTTTCGGATGCTCTTACCTTCACAGGTTTTCTTGCAGCTTACGGTTTTTCGAGATTTAAATTTATTGAAGAATGGCCTCTAGCAGATGAGGTGTTCAATCACTTCCCATTTCTTCACGGGACTGACGCACCTATGTTCTACGTAGCGCTGATGACCTTTATACTTATAGGTTCTTCTGTTACTATGGTACTTGCCGTAGATGCAGGGCACCAGATGAAGCAAAAAAAGGTGGCTTTTTATATGTTGCTTACCGTTATTGGTGGTATGATATTCGTAGGCTCACAAGCTTGGGAATGGAAAAACTTTATTGCTGGTGAATATGGTGCGGTAACAACTAAAGGTGGAAAAATCCTTCAGTTTCTAGATGTAGAAACCGGTAAACGAGTAGCTCTTGAAGACTTTGCAGAAGTGGGTCCTAGAGATGTTGCACCTTACGGTAACAGTCAAGGAGTCTGGTTTGAATCTTCTGGTGAATACAATGCAACCTATACTTTTGAAGAAGTTAAGAAGGGCTTTGACGCAAATCCCAATGTAACCATTAGAACGCAACAGCTGATCCTAAACGAAGAAACTGGTGCAAGTGAAAAGCTTGTTCTTTCTAGAGCCGATGCTTTAGTAAAGTTGAATAAAGACGGTGTAGGGGTTGTAGAAGGAGCAAATCTTACGGAAAACGAATATGGAGCGCCACTTTTTGCAGATTTCTTTTTCTTTATTACAGGTTTTCACGGTTTTCACGTTTTCTCAGGGGTCATGTTTAACTTACTGGTTTTCTTCAACGTTCTATTAGGAACATATGAAAGAAGAGGAAGTTATGAAATGGTAGAGAAAGTAGGTCTTTACTGGCACTTTGTAGATTTAGTTTGGGTATTTGTATTTACATTCTTCTACCTAGTATAATTTTTTAAGACATTAACATGGCAGATCACGCAGCACATACTGACGGACACGCAGCACATAAATTAGAGATCTTTAGAGGTCTTGTAAAGTTCAAGTCAAACACACAAAAGATTTGGGGGGTCCTTATTTTTCTTTCCTTAATAACGATTGTTGAAGTAGCTTTGGGTTATATCAAACCTGATCTACTTAATTCAACTTTCCTAAAGCTTAAGATTCTCAACTGGATATTCATTATCCTAACATTGGTGAAAGCCTATTACATCACATGGGACTTCATGCACATGCGTGACGAGACCAGTGGTTTAAGAAGAGCGGTAGTATGGACAGCAGTATTCCTTATTATTTACTTAATAGCCATATTACTGGTAGAAGGGGAGTACATATACGAAGTGTATAGAGACGCTGCTGTAAGTACAGACTTTTAATGACGACTATAATATCATATAAAAATGGACGGTTCTTCCGTCCTTTTTTACATCTTATTTTGAAATAATTCATCACTTCAGACCATGTCAGATTTTCCCAAAGCCGAAGGAATTAAAAAAACCAGTAGAGTAGCTATAGTAAGTGTATTGCTTATTCTTTTTGCACTACCACTACTTACCTATTTATTTTTTTTAAATGGAGAACACCATTTTAAAACCTTACCCATAGTCACAGAAAATGTGTCGCAACTATCTGCGTTTAAAACCATAGAAGGGAATACTATTCAATTAAAGGATAGTGTTTCCATTATTACATTTCTAGGAAGCAATCCTTATAAACGTATAGGCTACGTGTCTAATATCAACGAAAAGATCTATAAAGATTTTCATCAATTTGACGGGTATCAAATGATCAGTATCCTGCCAGAGGAAGGTGTAAAAGATATCGAAGAAATCAAAGCTCAAATGGCCGAGACAACAGATCTTGCCGACTGGCACTTTCTGGTAGGTAGTGATGAGGAAATCAAAAATTTATTCAACTCCTTTAAGTCTAATTTGACGCTCAACGGTGATCTTTCATCAGAGCATGCATTTGTGGTAGATAAACAATTAAATTTAAGGGGTCGTACAGATGATGAAGAGCTAGGAATGGTTTACGGTTACGATACTTACTTAATCGCAAATCTGAATAAGAGGATGATGGACGATATGAGAGTGCTATTAGCAGAGTATAGATTTGCGTTTAAAAAAAATAGAGACGAAAAAATTCAAAAAGATGAGTAAGAAAAAGGACACTCCGTATTTTATAGGTCTTGGGGTCATCATTATGATCTTTGGATACTTTGCTGTAACAAACGTTATTCATTATATCAATAAAGATAAAGTCGTGGACAGCAATCGTTCAGAAGACCGTGTTCCTGTGGCCGATAAGTTTTTGAAGAAATTCAATAAAGTGCCTGATTTTCAATTTGTGAATCAAAATGGAGATACGATTACTAATAAAGACTTAATCGGCAAGGTGTATGTGATCGATTTCTTTTTTACTACTTGTCCGACAATTTGTACTCCTATGAGCATGAATATGTCTAAGGTCAGTGAAGCCCTTAAAGATCAAAAGGAATTTAGAACCATTTCCATCTCTATAGACCCAGATCACGATCAGCCGGCAGTATTAAAAGAGTATGCAAATAAATACGATGCTAATAGCAACTGGTATTTTCTTACTGGAGATAAAGAGGCTACTTATAAATTAAGTCGGGAAGGCTTTAATGCTTATGTGGCTGAGAGTGACAATGAGGATATACGTTTTGAGCACAGTGGTAATTTTGCTCTGGTAGATGGAAACGGTTATATACGCTCCCGCAAGGTGAGAATTGATGATCAAAATGAAAACTGGATCTACCACTATAATGGTGTTCAAGAGAATGAAATTCCAGCTCAGATTAGGGAAATCATCGAAGACGCAGAAACACTTTTAAACAAGTAAGATATGTTAGAAAAAAGAGGGCCGGCGATTATCATAGCCATTTCTATTATAGTACCATTAGTTGTGGTGGTATTGATGCTCATGCCAGAGCGGTATAATTTTTTAGGTATTGAATCTGGCTTATTGCCTTTATTTCATGCGGTAATAAACGGGATGACAGCGGTCTTATTGATAAGCGGTTTCATCCTTATTAAAAAACAAAACCGCATAGCACACAGATGGGTGATGACTACAGCTTTTGTGCTCAGCGCTATATTTCTAGTGAGTTACGTAATTTCTAAGATCAGTAATGACCCTATTTCTTATCCAGATGATGCCCCGTTAAAAGCATTATATCTTTTTATATTAATCACACACATTTTCCTTTCTGGAATTATTTTGCCTTTAGTTTTATACACCATGTATTTTGCGTGGAATAAAAAATTTGAAAAGCACAAGAAGATTGTGAAATGGACCTTTCCTATCTGGTTATATGTAGCAATTACTGGTGTTTTAGTGTATGTTTTTATGCAGCCTTACTACTAATATTCTATAATGAAAAAGATACTTGTATTATTAATTGTTTTTAGTTTTCCCGCTTTCGCGAAAGCGCAATGTGCCATGTGTCGTGCCGTTATAGAAAGCTCTGGAGACACCGCAGCAGCTGAAGGTCTGAACAGTGGGATCACCTATTTAATGGCCTTTCCATACATTCTTGTAGGAGCTGTTGTCTATATAATTTACAGAAGCACTCAAAAAAACAACCAAAAGGTGGAAGGCTAATAGCTCCTTTTCAAAAGCCGGTAATTTATTTCAAAAACACCACTAGTGATGAATTAACATTTATTTGTAAAAATTAATGTAACAAGTGTGGAAATTTGCAGTCTTGTCAATTGGATCTGTTGAGTCAGGTCTTATAAACATAAGCAATGATTGAAATAACCGATTTACACAAATCTTACAAGACAGGAAATTCGTCCCTGCATGTTTTAAAGGGTATTGATTTTTCTGTAAAAGAAGGAGAATTGGTTTCTATCATGGGTTCTTCAGGTTCTGGAAAATCTACCTTTCTTAATATTTTAGGAATGCTCGATGAGGCAGATAGTGGCTCTTACACTCTAGACAACACCCCTATAAAAAATCTGAATGAAAAAATTGCAGCTCAATACCGCAATAAGTTTCTAGGCTTTATTTTTCAATCGTTTAACTTGATCAATTATAAGTCAGCTATCGATAATGTGGCGCTACCTCTTTATTATCAGAAGGTAGGCCGCAAAGAACGCGATGAAAAGGCCATGCATTATTTAGAAAAGGTAGGTCTAGCAGATTGGGCAGCTCATTTACCTAATCAGTTATCTGGAGGACAGAAACAGCGTGTTGCCATCGCAAGAGCATTAGCTAGTGATCCAAAGGTACTTCTAGCTGATGAACCTACTGGAGCACTGGATACGAAGACTTCTTATGAAGTGATGGAACTTATACAAGGCATTAATGAAGAGGGCAGGACTATACTAGTCGTAACTCACGAACCAGACATTGCACAAATGACAAAGCGTATCGTGAATCTTAAAGATGGTAGGATCATAGACGATACATTGGTAGATCAAATAAAAGCTTCAGCATATGTTTAACATAGAACGCTGGCAAGAGATCTTCGACGCCATAAGCAAGAATAAACTCCGGACATTTTTAACAAGTTTATCAGTCGCTTCTGGGATTTTCATCCTGGTTATTCTTTTGGGAGTTTCCTCAGGAATAGCAAATGGCGTGCGAGAACAGTTCTCCAGTGATGCTACCAACAGAATTCAAATAAGTACCCGTTCCACGACTAAAGAATTTAAAGGTCTGAATCCTGGTCGCAATCTTCAAATGACAAATGCAGACTTTGAAAGTCTCAATTACAAATATGAAGATCAGATAGAATATAAAACAAGTCTATACAGAACTTGGGGTGGGCAGATCAATTATAAAGATAAACAGGGAAGTTACCGTATAGAAGGTGTTTTTCCAGATCAACAATTTATAGAAAATGCAACACTTTCACATGGTCGTTTTATAAGTCAATCAGATGTAGAAGAAACTCGTAAAGTAGCTCTTATAGGTTATCAAATGAAAGAAGATTTGTTTCCTGATAGCGATCCAGTAGGAAAGATCATCCTTGTAAATAACAATATCAACTTTACTGTAGTAGGTGTCTACACAGATCCAGGAGGAACTAGAGAAGAGTCTAGGTTATTTATTCCAATTACAACAGCACAGCGAGTTTTTAATCAAGGTGAAAACATCAGCCGTATCGCTTATACCGTGAACATGGGTAAAAACTTTAATGAAACAGCAAAGTTAAGTGCGCTAATGACGCAATCTATTGAACAAGATTTGAGAACAAGATTTGTAGTAGCTCCAGATGATAGAGTTGCCATAAGGGTAGAGGATACCTTAGAACAAGCAAAGCCATTTTTTGATTTAATAGACGTCATCAAAGCAGTGTTTTGGTTTATAGGCCTAGGAACCATTATTGCTGGAGTAGTAGGGGTGGGTAATATCATGCTTATTGTTGTAAAAGAACGCACCAAAGAAATAGGAATTAGAAAAGCATTAGGAGCATTGCCTAGTGAGATCATTATGATGATTTTACAAGAATCTATATTTATTACGAGTATCTCAGGGTTGATCGGTTTGTTCTTAGGGGTAGGTCTGTTAGAAATCGCAGCTCCTTATATTCAAAACGATTTTATTGATAACCCTACAGTTGACTTTGCCACTGCGATTACCACAGTAATAATCCTGGTAGTATCTGGAGCTATAGCAGGATTTATACCTGCAAGACGAGCAGCAAATATCAAACCTATTGAAGCACTAAGAGACGAGTAATATGTTTAATAAAGATAGATGGAATGAAATATTAGAGGCGCTCAATGCAAATAAAGTGAGAACCTTACTAACTGCGTTTGGAGTTTTTTGGGGAATTTTTATCCTAGTTGCATTACTGGCTCTTACTAATGGATTGAGAACAGGTGTCAGCGTTCAATTTGCCAATAGAGCAACTAATACGATGTACATTTGGGGGCAAAGCACTTCTATTCCTTATAAAGGAATGAATAAGGGTCGTAGAATACAATTTAAACTAGCCGACGTAGAAGCTCTTAAACAAAAATTACCTGCTTTAAAATATGTAACTCCTAGACAACAGCTAGGTGGTTATCGAGGAGCCAATAACGTTACTCGTAATGAAAAAACTGGTGCTTTTCAGGTAAATGGAGATTATCCAGAATTCATTAACCAACAATATATGGATATTCTGAAAGGAAGGTGGTTAAGCTATTCTGACATTCAGAAAGAAATGAAAAGTGCCGTAATAGGTGTAGACGTTGTAAAAGCACTATATGATATAGGTGAAGAACCTATAGGTTCCTATATCACACTTCAAGGAGTCAACTTTAAGGTGGTAGGTGTTTTTGATAATCCTAATACTAACGGAGATAGTGAGGAAGAGGCCAATACTATTTTTATTCCTTTTACCACTTTTGGAAAAGCTTTTAACTCTGCAGATGAGGTAAGATGGATGACGCTAACTGCTTATGATGGTGTTAGTATCACGTCTATTAAAGAGCAAGTGATTGATGTGATGAGGGAGCAACACAGTGTTCACCCAACTGATAACAGAGCTATAGGAAATAATGATGTTGCAGAGGAATTTGCAAAGTTTAATGGGCTATTCAATATACTTGATTTTGTCGGCTATTTTGTCGGCGCTTTAGTACTGCTGTCAGGAGGAATAGGAATTAGTAATATCATGCTAATTGTAGTTAAAGAGCGAACTAATGAAATAGGAGTGCGCCGTGCGTTAGGGGCAACTCCATGGAACATAAAAGCGCAAATTCTTCAAGAATCAATAGTGCTAACCTTGGTTTCTGGTCTTGCTGGAATTGCTTTTGCATCTGGATTTATTTGGATAATGAATTATGTGCTGGAACAAAGTGGTCCTATGGATAATTTTGCCAATCCATCAGTAAATATTTTTGTAATCATCATAGCATTAATCATATTAACCATCTCAGGATTACTCGCTGGATTTATACCAGCATCACGAGCAACTACTATGAAACCAGTAGATGCATTAAGAACAGAATAACAACTAAGCAATCATAATGAAACGAACAGGAACCGTCATCACACTTATTATAATTTTGCTGCTCGCATCAGCAGGGATTTATTACATCTGGCAAAAAGATCGAGAAGATCCTATTACCTATACCACTGAGCAACCTACCAAGGAAACCATTATCAAAGAGACCGTGGCAACAGGTAGCATTGTGCCAAAAGAGGAGGTTAGTATCAAACCTAATATCTCTGGTGTTATTGATAAGATCCATGTCGAGGCAGGTGATTTAGTTAAAGCAGGAGACCTTATTGCAGATATTAAAGTAGTACCTAATGTGTCCTCTCTGACTAGTGCTAAAAATAATATCGCAGGAGCGAGAACATCTGTAGAAACAGCAAAACTAGCACTAGATAATCAAAAGGCCATTTTTAACAGACAGAAATCCCTTTTTGATAAAGGAGTGATTTCTGCAAACGAATTTGACCTGGCTCAAAATGCTTATAACAACGCTTTGCAACGTTACAAGCAAGAGCAGGTAAGTCTAAGGGGTTCACAGCAAAACTATGATATCATAAGAACGGGGACTACCGCTGGTCTTGGGAACTATGCACAAACATCTATACGTGCAACCGTTTCTGGAATGGTGCTAGACGTTCCTGTGAAAGAAGGAAATCAAGTTATTGAGTCCAATAACTTTAATGAAGGTACTTCCATCGCCATGATTGCTGATGTGAATAAAATGATCTTTGAAGGAAAGGTAGATGAAAGTGAAGTAGGGAAGATTAAAGAAGGTCTCGCACTAAAAATTACCGTAGGAGCTTTTGATAATAAAAAGTTTGACGCTATTTTAGATTATGTGGCACCTAAAGGAATTGCAGAGAATGGAGCTATTCAATTTGCTATTAAAGGAACTCTTAAAGCGACACAAGACTCCACGTTTATAAGAGCAGGCTTAAGTGCAAATGCTAGTATTATTTTAGACAGAAGAGATGACGTGTTGAGTATCAAAGAGGCACTGGTGCAATATGATCCAGAGACTAAAAAACCTTATGTTGAAATCGAGATAGGGGATCAACAGTTTGAACGTCGTGATATCGAATTGGGATTGAGCAACGGTATAAACGTGGAAGTACTTTCTGGAGTAAAAGAAGGGGATAACATCAAAGTTTGGAATGCCTTAAAACTCCCTGCTGGACGTGGTGGATTCGGAGGATAATATTTTTTTGTAACAAATCACATCTTAGATCTACATATAGACATAACCATATTATGAAGAAGTTAATAATTTGCAGCATTGTTCTTTTTAGTTTCGCTTTCGCGAAAGCGCAACAGAATAACGGATGGACCTTGCAAGAGTGTATCCAACAAGCTATAGACAAGAATATCTCCATAAAAAACGGAGAATTAGATAAAGAGGTTGCGGTAGTAGAAAAGCGAGATGCATTAGGTAATTTTTTACCTTCGTTGAACTTATCTGCAAGAAGGACCGTATCTCAGGGTTTCCAATTTAATCCAGTTTCTGGTTTTCAAAATAATAAAAGGACCAACCTATCTGGTGGAGCAAGTTCTGGAGTGACCATCTTTGACGGTTTGAGGAGTTTTAGACAGTATAAACGCGCCAACCTTTCTGCTGAGGCAGCTGATTATAGATTGCAAAATTTAATTGATAACACAGCTGTTAACGTTGCAAATACTTTTTTGAATGTACTTTTCAATAGGGAAAACTTACAAGTCTTATTAAAGCAGCACGAAGTTACTAATTCACAAATTAAGCAAACTCAAAATCTAGTCGAAGCAGGATCTTTACCTAGAGGTGACTTATTAGAAATTCAAGCTACTTATGAGAGTGAAAATCAACAAATAATTACCGCGCAGAACAGCCTTACTATTTCAAAACTAAATTTAGCTCAACTGCTTATGATCGAAGATTATGAGAATTTTGATGTGGCAGAAGTAGACTATTCGGTACCAGTAACTACTATTTTAGATAATGAAGTGGATCAAGTCGTCAACAATGCGTTAGATACTCGTAGTGAAATCAAGATAGCTGAAATAAATAAAAAGCTTTCCACCCAAGACCTTTTAATCGCTAGATCAGGGTATTCTCCTACGGTAACTGGATTTCTTAATTATAATACTAACGCACAAGAAGATACCGATCTTGCAATTATAGATCAGTTATATTTATTAGATGGGATCTCTTATGGAATCTCTCTTAATGTTCCTGTATTTAACGGTTTTTCTACACGAAATCAAGTAGACCGAGCAAAAATTAATTTAGAGCGCGCAAATATTGCAGAACAACAAGCAAAATTAGATTTAGAGGCTTTAGTTTATAGAGCTTATACAGATGCTGAAGGTTCTAAAGTAGCATACGCAAGTGCCTTAAAAACACTAGAAGCTAGAAGAACAGCCTTTGAATATTCTCAAGAAAGATATAACGTAGGCTTGCTTAATGCCTTTGATTTTGAACAAAGTAGGCAACAAGTGGTAAGTGCAGCAAATCAAGTGATCCAGTCAAAATACCAGTACATATTTAATTTAAAAGTATTGGAATTGTATTTCGGTATACCTGTTAACGAGTTAAGATTATAAACCATCAATTATGAAGAAAGCAATAATTATTATAGTAATACTAATAGCTGTTGTTGTACTGGGCTATCTCGGCTACAAAATGGTTGCTGCTAATAGTGACGAAGGTATATCGGTAGAGGTTATGGAAGTGACCACCATGGATGTTACAGAAACGGTGAGTGCCACAGGAAAAATCAAACCAGAAGTAGAGGTGAGTATATCTCCAGAAGTACCAGGTGAGATTATTGAATTGCCTATAAGAGAAGGTCAATCAGTTCAGAAGGGAGACCTTCTTGCTAAGATCAATCCAGATTTATTACAATCTAGCGTAAGCAGATCAAAAGCTGGACTTGCTAATACTAAGGCCGGTTTTGAACAAGCAAAAGCAAGTCTTGTAGAAGCAAAGGCAAATTACCAGCGTGCTTCTCAACTCTTTGAAAAAGGAGTGATTTCGCAATCAGAATTTGATGCTTCTACTGCTGCTTATCAAAGAGCAAAAGCCGCAGAACGTTCTGCGTATTTTTCAGTTCAAAGTGCAGGAGCTACTGTTAATGAAGCTACAGATAATTTAAGTCGCACCAGCATTTTCGCCCCTATGACGGGAACAATTTCCTTACTTGCAGTCGAGTTAGGAGAGCGAGTAGTGGGAACTCAACAAATGGCAGGAACAGAATTACTGCGTGTTGCAGATCTTTCTCAAATGGAAGTTGAGGTAGATGTGAATGAGAATGACATCGTTAAGATAGAAGTAGGCGATAAAGCCATTGTTGAAGTAGATGCCTACTTAAAAAGAAAATTTCAAGGAGAAGTAACTGAAATTGCCAACACCGCTACTGGATCGCTAAGTGCAGATCAAGTGACTAACTTTAAAGTAAAAGTAAGAATCCTACCGGATAGCTATAAAGAACTTTTAGAAGGTAAAAGTGACAACTACAGCCCTTTTAAACCTGGAATGACTGCTACTGTGGACATTATCACAAGAGAAAAGAAAGATGCGATTGCCATTCCTATAAGCTCTATCGTCATTAAAAATGATACTCTAGAAAGCAGAAAAAGTTCTAGGGACCTATCTACAAGTGATAAAAAATTTGAATGTGTTTATCTGGAGCAAAATGGCAAAGCCAAGTTAAGAGTGATAACTACAGGTATCCAAGATGATAAAAATATAGTGGTACTCACTGGCCTTGAAAAAGGAGAAAAAGTAATTACTGGACCTTATAGAACAGTTACAAAGACTTTAAAATCAGGAAAAGCGGTAAGCACAAAAAAAGATAAAGACTCTAAAACAACCTCTTCTGAAGAAGACAAAGCAGCCTAGTCATGTCCTTAATATTATGTATAGAAACAACTTCTACAAACTGTTCTGTTGCGCTTGCGACTGAAAATGGAGCCTTTCAAAATGATTGTGGAATTCTCAATTGTCTGGACGTACTAGAAGATAACAGTGACGGTTATAGTCATGGAGAACGTTTGCATATTTATATAGAGGAGATTTTATCTCGCAATAATTTTTCTACCAAAGATCTTAATGCTATTGCTGTAAGCGAAGGTCCAGGTTCTTATACGGGATTGCGTATAGGAGTTGCCTCAGCAAAAGGATTGTGCTATGCGCTGGATATCCCACTGATAGCCATCAGTACATTAGAATCTTTGAGCAAGCAAAACACCTCTTCAGGTATTACAGTTCCTATGCTTGATGCTCGAAGAATGGAAGTCTATGCTGCTGTTTTTGAAGGGGAAGAAATCCTACAAGAAGTGTCTGCAGTAATATTAGAAAAAGAAAGTTTTTCTCGCTTTCGCGAAAGCGGAAAACTTACATTTATAGGTACTGGAATAGAAAAATTTAGAGAGTTGATTCAAGAAGAACAGCATAGCTACATCACTTCAAACCCTACCGCAACTACTTTGTGTGACCTTGCCATAGAAAAGAATAAAATAAGCGACACCGTAGATGTCGCTTATTTTGAACCTTTTTACCTTAAAGAATTTAAAGCTGGATAAAGGGGTGATTATAAATTTATATACTTGTTAATCAACGCAATAAGACCTTTGTAATCGTCGTTAAACTTAATATTATTTTCTTTGATATAAGTTTTTAATTGGGATTGAGTAGAATTAGGAAAAGCTTTTACACTGCGCTTTTTGTGATTCTCAATTTCGATAGCATCTTTATTATAGAGAAAGTAAATCTTTTCACTGCTTTTAAGTTTTGATTTTTGGGAAGAATTATAAGAGTTTCTTTGTTCTGCTTTATAAATGGTTTTCTCATGTTGAACTAACAAGAGGGTGTCTTCATCAAATGTCTTAGCGATTTCGTAATATCCAGTAGGTAAATTCCCTACATTAAGATACTGGTATGTTTTTCCAGCTAGTTGAATAAGAATGTTATCTTCCTTAGGTAACATTTTCAAAGTCTCTACTTCATTAGTTTCACTAAATTCTATGCGTTGTTCTAAAACATTATATCTCATGAAGAAAACTTGAGCATCACCACCATTTAAAATAAAGGTACCTAGTTCAAGAGTTTCCTCTACAAAAGGGCTGCCAGTATAATCGCCTCGATCGTTTTTTAGATTTGTGGATAGCTTCTTATAGAAATTAGTCTCTAGATTATTGCCATTATTTTTATAAAGGGAAAAGTCACCTTGAGCAAACGCTAAAGAACTCATAAATAAAGAAATAAAGATAAATATATAATTTTTCATAAAGAGTTGGTTTATTGATGAATTCATAATTATTCAAATATCTTGCCAAAGAAAAGCATAAAATAAGCGACACCGTCGATTTCGCTTATTTTGAACCTTTTACCTTAAAGAATTTAAAGCTGGATAAAGGGGTGATTATAAAGTGATATACTTGTTAATCAATGCAATAAGTCCTTTGTAATCGTCGTTAAACTTAATCTTATTTTTTTTGATATAAGTTTTTAATTGGGGTTGAGTAGACTCAGGAAAAGCTTTTATACTGCGCTTTTTATGATTATCAAGTTCTATTGCTTTATCTTGATTTAGAAAAAAGATTTTCACTTTACTTAGAATTCTTGCTTTTTGTATATTTCTGGTATAAGAGTTTTTTTGCTCAACCTTGATTATATTTTTAGTGTGTCTAACCAACAGCAAAGTGTTCTCATCAAAAGTTTTGATAATTTCATAATAATTAGGTTCTAAGTCTTCTAAGCTCAAATATTGATATATTTTGTCATCTATTTGAATGACAAAACGATCTTCTTTGGGTAATATTTTTAAAGTTGTTACATCATTATTATCACTAAATTCAACACGCTGTTCTAGGACATTGTATCTCATAAAGAAATCTTGTGTGTCTGTCCCGCTAAGAAATAAAGTACCTTTTTGAAGAGCTTCTTCTATAAATGGACTGCCAATAAGATCTCTTGATTCGTTTTGGGTGATTGTGATTGCATTAAGCTTCTGGAAATAGACAGGATTTAGACTATTTCCTCCATTTCTAGTATACTGTGCAAACAACAAATTACTTAAAAAAAGAGATATAATTAAAACAACAATTTTATTCATAGGATTACAATTTTAGTGACTAACAGTAAGTAATAATGATATAAGGTTATTTCACTTCAAAAGTGATTTTCACGTTCACCCTATATTCTGAGATCTTACTATCTTTCACCTGAGCACTTTGCTTATTGATGTAAACTGATCGTATATTTTTTACACTTTTAGAAGCACGCTCAACAGCTGTTTTCACTGTTTGCTGGCACCTCTATTACATTCAAGACCGCCATAATTGTATCTTTATAAAGTATAAGAGGTACAATTTTCTAACCATTCAAGGCAACTACTCGTTCTATCTTACCAGGAATCATCTCTTTAAGCATGGTTTCAATACCATTACGCAAGGTCATGGTAGAGGAAGGGCAACCGCTGCAGGCCCCTTGAAGAATAACCCTTACTTCACCACTACTTTCTTCATACCCTTCAAACACAATATTACCACCATCATTAGCTACGGCTGGTTTGATGTATTCGTCTAGAATTTCAACTATTTTTTTAGAAATATCGTTTAGATTCTCAAACTTGGGTAAGTCCACAGACTCTCCTTTTTCTTTAACTATCGCTGCGCTTTTATGCTTTGTTTCCCCTATTGAAGTGCCGCTTTCTAAAGACTCTCTTATAAAGGAACGCACTTCATGAGTCACTTCATCCCATGATATAACGTCGTGCTTTTGAATAGATATATAGTTTTCCCCCACATAAAGTTCTTTAATAAAAGGGAAGGTATAGAGATTTCTAGCAAGAGTGTCAACCTCTGTATCATTGATGCTTTTAAACTCTTTATTGTTTACAGTAAGTTTTTTATTAGCCACAAACTTCATGGCATTAGGATTGGGTGTTGCTTCAGCGTAAACAGTTACCGGCACTTTCTTTATTTCTTCATCCTTTTTTACGAGGAGTTCTCCACTATTTAGATAGTTTTCTATTTGTTCTGAAACTTCGGTCTGCACATCTTCCCAAGAAACAATATCATAACGTTCTATTGCTATAAAATTTTGTGCGATATAAACTGTTTTCACAAATGGCAGATAAAACAACTGCTGCGCAAGAAGGGATGAACCTGCTTCATCTATATTTTTAAATTCGTAACTATGATTTTTTACTAGAAAATGATTGCTTTCAAATTTAATGATCGCTTCATTACTCGTAGGAACTATTTTAATTTGATGATTCTCCATGATTATTATGATATGGAACAAAGATAAGCCTAGCAAGGATGATATGTCATGATACATGCCATTGATAAATACTATAAATGGTATTCAATAATCGATAACAGGGCTGGTTTTGAATTAAATCTATATTAATTCTTAGTAGCGTCAACATAATTCGTATTAATCCATATCCTAGACCAAAAATTTATATATTTGAATCCTTTGGTATTCTTTGAAGTTGTACCGAATTAATGCTTGATTTTTTAAAATGCGCCCAAACAATTTATTTTGTTTCATTTTATGACATCAATCAAAGAAACACAAAAGATAAAACATTTTTAAGGCGTTTTGCGTTAAGAAGTTACATAAACCTAAACATGAAAAAACTATTCATATTATTAGCTGTCGTTTTTAGTGGTCAGCTAACCATTGCACAAGAAGGTGTTCCAGTTTATTTAGATTACTTAATGGATAACTATTATCTACTTCATCCTTCTATGGCAGGAGCAGCAGCTTGTGGTAAAGTTAGAGGGACAGTACGTCAGCAATGGTTTGATCAAGAAGACGCCCCTAACCTGCAAACATTAAGTTTTAACACCGGAGTAGGGGAAAATAGTGGTATAGGAGCTATATTATTCAACGATAAGAACGGTTACCACTCGCAGACGGGTGCCTATCTTTCTTATGCATATCACCTACAAGTAGGTGGAGGGTTTGAAGATTTAAATCGTCTTTCTTTCGGTATGAACGTAGGTATGGTACAAAGTAGACTGGATGAGTCTGATTTTGATCTTAGTGATTTTGACCCTATCATAACAGGCGTTCTTAGAAGTGATTCTTACTTTAATGTTGATATAGGAATGTCTTATTTCTACAAAGAATTCTACGCACATTTTACAGTTAAGAATGCCCTTTTCCAAAACCGTGAGATCTATTCAGAAGGTTTTGAAAGTACCAACCAGCGTCGTTATATAGCAACTCTGGGTTATTTATTTGCTCCACGTAATAACGACTGGCAATTTGAGCCATCGGTGTTATACCAGCGTACAGATCGTACAGCAGAGCAGTTTATGGATGTTAACCTAAAAGCTTATTATGATCTAAATGATGATAGCGTAATGTATATGGGACTTTCTTATCGTCAGAGTTTTGATGGAGCTGAGTATCTGGATGGGGATAACGTACAAGAGCAAAATTTGTCGCTTCTGTCTCCTATTTTTGGGATCAAGTATAAGGAGTTTACTTTTGGTTATAATTACAGTTACCAGTTTGGTGACATACAATTTGCAAATGGTGGATTCCATCAGATTACCTTAGGTATTGACTTTTTATGTAGAAAAGACAGATGGAGTTGTAACTGTCCTGCGGTAAACTTATAGAAGGCGACTTAAAATATTTTTTAAAAGGACAGCTTTATAGTTGTCCTTTTTATTTGACCGCTTTCGCGAAAGCGTAACTAAATTTATCATTTCAAGTTGATCCGACAGGAATAGGATGGGACTTATAATGGGTAGCCATTAGCCTCTTCAGATTATTGGTTTCAAGTAGATTATGAAGAGAATGGAACTCCCAAAAGCTTTGGTGGGCACTTTGCTTTAAAGAGATAATCTGCTTTTATTACAGCACTAAATGGGGCTAAATACTTTCAAAAAAAAGGTTGGAATGTGTATAAAGTCATTTCCCACAAACAGATCTTACTATATTTGACACATGAGAAAACTCCTGAACGAAGAACTGGATCGACTGACTGTAGAAGGTTTTAAAGAAAGTGATAAAACACCATTAGTCATCGTATTGGATAATGTGCGGAGTTTAAACAACATAGGTTCGGTCTTCCGTAGTGCAGACGCTTATCGTGTCGAGAAAATCTATTTATGCGGTATTACAGCACAACCACCACACAAAGACATTAGAAAAACGGCACTTGGTGCTACAGAAACTATAGATTGGGAATATGCAGAAAACACCATTGATATAGTAAATAAACTCAACCTACAAGGCTATACCACCTGTGCGATAGAACAAGCAGAGCGTTCTCAAAACCTGTACAATTTCTCACCAGCAAAAGGTCAGAAAGTAGCCGTTGTTTTAGGTAACGAAGTGAAAGGGGTACAGCAAGATGTAGTAGATGCATGTAAAGAAGTTATAGAGTTAGAGCAATACGGTACAAAACACAGTCTCAACATCTCCGTTTGTGCAGGGATTGTGATTTATGATATCTTCTATAAGATTAATGAGTCTCTTTAAAAAAAGAAATCAATAGGGCTAATACACACATAAAAATTTCTATGACTTTTTTTTAAAAGTCATAGAAA
>TARA_R110000751_G_scaffold134837_4_pt1 | contig 41357 bp, 44 predicted proteins | sample TARA_R110000751 | Tara Oceans TARA_R110000751 (sample SAMEA4398001) | marine metagenome | biome: Polar Biome; feature: [MES] marine water layer (ENVO:01000295) within the mesopelagic zone...; material: water (ENVO:00002006), including particulate matter (ENVO:01000060) such... | reverse complement strand
ATGGAGTGGAACATGGAGGGGTTTATTGATAGGTATGGTATGCCTGTCTTTAGAAAACCTAAGAATCCTGTTATGGGTGTAGATGGAGAACTGATAGATAATGGAGCTATTAATTATTGGGAGGCAGAGGTAGACTCATTAAAAGGGGATGCGGATGCTTTAAACGAGTTCTATCGTCAGTTCCCCCGAACAGAGTCTCATGCATTTAGAGATGAGAGTAAATCCTCTTTATTTAATTTAACCAAGATATATCAGCAGGTAGATTATAATGACTCATTAATAATGGAACACCACGTTACTCGTGGCTCTTTTCATTGGAAGGATGGTCAGAAGGATACAGAGGTTGTATTTAGTCCTGATACGCGAGGGAGGTTCTTAGTTAGTTGGATTCCTAATAAAGGTCTACAAAATAGAGTGGTTGTTAAGCGGGGAAATAAGTATCCCGGAAATGAACATATAGGGTCGTTTGGATGTGACTCTTATGATATATCAGGAACAGTAGGGGGTAAAGGGTCTAATGGGTCATTGCATGGTCTTTGCAAGTTTAATATGGATGAAGCTCCTAGTAATGAGTTTTTCCTTGAGTATATAGCTAGACCGCAGACAGCAGAGATATTCTTTGAGGAGGTCCTTATGGCTTGTATATTTTATGGAATGCCAATACTATGTGAGAATAACAAACCAAGATTACTGTATCATTTTAAGAATAGGGGCTATAGAGGTTATTCTATGAATAGACCTGATAAAATTTTCAATAAGCTTTCAAAGACTGAGAAGGAGTTAGGAGGTATACCAAACTCATCTGAGGATGTAAAACAATCTCATGCCTCTGCTATTGAGTCTTATATAGAGAAGCACGTAGGAATAGATAGTAGTGGTACTTATAGGGATTCTGATGAGATGGGTACTATACCTTTCGCTAGAACGCTTGAAGATTGGGCTAAGTTTGATATTAACAATAGAACAAAGTTTGACGCTTCTATTAGTTCGGGGTTAGCAATTATGGCTAATCAAAAGCATAAATACGTGCCTGAACAAAAACAATCAAAAATAAGTGTTACCTTTGCTAGATACAATAACAAGGGGTCAATCAGTGAATTACTAAGATAAATGAAAGAGGTAAATGTTAACATATCGGCTGCAGGTTTTCCTAGTCAATTTGCGTCAGATGCTAAGAAAGCAACTGATGAGTTTGGGATACAGATAGGTCAAGCTATTCAGTATGAATGGTTCAAGAGAGATGGTAATTCATGTAGATTCTATGACCAATGGAGAGATTTTCATAGGCTTAGATTATATGCTAGAGGAGAGCAGTCGGTAGCTAAGTATAAGAATGAGCTATCGATTGACGGAGACCTGTCATACCTTAATTTAGATTGGACTCCCGTTCCAATTCTACCAAAGTTTGTAGACATTGTTGTTAACGGAATGTCTGATAGGCTTTTCAAAGTTAGTGCATACGCTGAGGATGCTATGTCGCAATCTAAGAGAAGTAAGTTTCAGGATATGGTAGAGGGGCAGATGGTTGCTAAGAATGTTCTTACAACTATCCAAGAGAATACGGGGGTGAATCCATTCACTATGAATCCCGATGACCTACCTGAGAACGACGAAGAGCTCTCTCTGTACATGAACTTAAACTATAAACCCGCTATTGAGATTGCTGAAGAGGAAGCTATAAATACATTATTTGCTGAGAATAAGTATGTAGACCTTCGTAAGCAGTTTGATTACGACTTAACAGTTTTAGGTATAGGTGTTGCTAAGCATGAGTTCCTTCCGGGCGCAGGTGTTAAAGTTAGTTATGTAGACCCTGCAAATATAGTGTATAGCTACACTGAAGACCCACACTTTAAGGATTGCTTCTATTGGGGTGAGATTAAGACAGTTCCAATTATTGAGCTTACAAAGATAGACCCAACACTTACTAACGAGGATTTAGAGAAAATATCTCAGTCTAGTCAGAGTTGGTACAACTACTATAATACTGCTCAGTTTTATGAGAATGATATATTCTATAAGGACACCGCGACCTTAATGTATTTCAACTACAAGACTACAAAGAAGATAGTCTACAAGAAGAAGGTTTATGATAATGGTGGCTCTAAGATGATAGAGAAGGATGACCAATTCAACCCTCCTACCGAAATGATGGAAGAGGGGAACTTCGAGAAGGTTGAGAAGACAATTGATGTATGGTATGAAGGAGTTATGGTTATGGGAACTAACATACTTCTTAAGTGGGAGCTTGCAGAGAATATGGTTAGACCTAAGTCAGCAAGCCAACACGCTATACCTAACTATGTGGCTGTAGCTCCGAGAATGTATAAGGGGGCTATTGAATCGTTAGTTAGAAGAATGATTCCTTTCGCTGACCTAATACAGATAACTCATTTAAAGTTGCAACAGGTTATATCCAAGGTTGTGCCTGATGGGGTGTTTATAGATGCTGACGGATTAAATGAGGTAGATTTAGGTACAGGTAACGCATATAACCCTGAGGACGCACTAAGGTTGTACTTCCAAACAGGTAGTGTGATTGGTAGGAGCTATACGCAGGATGGTGATTATAATCAGGGTAAAGTCCCTATAACACAGTTAACATCAAGTTCAGGCGCTAGCAAGACTCAAATGTTAATCGGCAACTACAACCATTACTTAGGGATGATTCGTGCTGTAACAGGCTTAAATGAAGCGAGAGACGGTTCTACACCTGACCCTAACTCTTTGGTTGGTGTTCAGAAGCTAGCTGCTTTAAATTCTAACACAGCTACAAGACATATACTTGATGCTAGTTTATACATATATAGGTCACTAGCTGAGGCTCTAACCTATAGAGTGTCTGACATATTAGAGTACGCAGACTTTAAGGATGAGTTCGCAAATCAGATTGGTAAGTATAATGTAGCTATCCTTAACGAGATTGATGATTTATATATATATGACTTCGGAATATTTATAGAGGTCTCACCTGATGAAGAAGAGAAGGCTAAGTTGGAGGAGAATATTCAAATGGCTCTATCTAAAGGTGATATAAATCTAGAGGATGCAATTGATATTAGAGAGCTTAGGAATCTTAAGCTTGCCAACCAATTACTTAAGGTTAAGAGAATTAAAAAACAAGAGCGTGATGAGAGGATGGCTATGCAGCAACAATCAATTACGGCGCAGCAGCAGATTAAGTCTCAGCAATTAGCAGCTCAAACAGCCATGCAAAAGATTCAGGCAGAATCTCAAGCGAAGATGCAGATTAAGCAGGCAGAGATAGCCTTCGAGATTGAGAAGATGAACAACGAGGCTCAACTTAAATCTATGCTAATGGATAAGGAGTTTGATTTTAACATGAGGCTTAGAGGTATATCTGAGGATGCGCTTCAGAATAGGGAGAATCAAAGGGAGGGTGCTAAGTCAGCTCGTATTAGTCAGCAGAACACAGAACAGAGTAAGTTAATAAGTCAGCGCAAAAACAATCTACCTCCTCAGAACTTTGAGTCTAACGAGGATAGCTTGGATGGGTTTGACTTATCAGAGTTCTCACCTAGATAGTTCGTCTAAAATATAAATAAATTTTGTTTAACTTTGCATAAAATCAAATCAAATGGATATTAAAGTAAGAGCATTAGATGCTGAGGAGCAAAAATCCACAGCACAAGTTGAAGAAGAGTTACTTCAGAAGCATGAAGAAAGTCTTGAAGAGAGTACAGCTAACGATGACGGAGTGGAAGCAGGCACTGAGAGTGCCACCCCCGTACAAGAACAAGAAGAAGTACAGTCGCAAGAAGAAACACAGGGGCTAACTGAAGAACAAGTTCTTTCACATATTAAAGAAAGGTACGGTAAGGAGATTACATCAGTTGACGAGTTATTTGCAGAGCGAGAAGCTCAAGAAGAACTACCTGAAGATGTTGCTGCTTACTTTAAGTATAAAAAAGAAACAGGGAGAGACATCGGTGACTACGTTAAATTGCAACGTGACTTTGATGAGGTAAACCCTGATACTTTGCTAAGAGATTATCTTAAGGCTACGGAAACAGCTCTAGACGATGACGACATTGAGTCTTTGTTGGAAGAGTATTCCTACGATGAGGAGTTAGACGATGAGTCTAACATTAAGAAAATCAAGGTAGCAAAGAAAAAAGCTATTGCTAAAGCTAAGGATTACTTTGTAGAGCAGCAGGAGAAGTATAAGCAACCACTTGAGTCAAGACAGGAAGCTATCTCTGAAGGCGATAAGGAGCAGTACGATGCATATAAGCAGTACGTGAATGAGGCGGCAACGCATCAAGAAGAGACTAAAAGAAAGTCTGAGTGGTTTACACAAAAGACTGACGAGGTTTTTAACAATGAGTTCAAAGGTTTTGAGTTCAAGATTGGAGATAACCAACTCACATTTAGTACAGGTAGTGCAGAGGAAATTAAGAATGCTCAGCTAAACCCAATGAACTTTGTTAACAAGTACTTGGATGAGAATGGGCTTATGAGTGATGCTGCAGGATACCATAAAGCGTTGGCGGTTGCAATGAATCCTGAGAAATTTGCTCAGTTCTTTTACGAACAGGGTAAAGCAAATGCGACAGAGGATGTTATGAGGAAGACAAAGAATATTAATATGACAACTCGTAATGCCCCTGCTTCAACTGTAAAGTCAGGAACACAAGTTAAATCTTTAAGTAGTGACTCAGGTCGTGGTTTAAAGATTAGAAGTATTAAAAGAAAATAATTTTTAAAAAAGAAAAAAATGGCAGGTTCAATTACAGGCAACGGCTATGATTTACAGCCGAGTGCAGAACAGGTTGCTCTAAGTAGCAACTATATTACAGACTTTAACTTCTTAAATCAGTATCTACCTGATACTTATGAGAAGGAGTTTGAGCGTTACGGTAATCGTACCGTAGCATCTTTCCTACGTTTAGTAGGTGCAGAGATGCCTTCTAACTCAGACCTTATCAAATGGGCTGAGCAAGGGAGACTACATACTAAGTACACAAACGTAACTAGTGGTGCGATTACAGGTGCGACTACTACAACTTTCACGGTTAATGATACATTAGTTCCGGGTGCAGGTTCAATCGCTATTCGTGTAGGTCAGACAGTTATGTTTACTAACAACGCGGGAGGTCAATCCTTTAAAGCGGTTGTTACAGATGTATCTACAACTTTAGGCACTATTGACGTAGCTTTCTATGACGCAACAATTACAATTTTAGCCACACAGGTATTTACTTGTTTTGTTTACGGTTCTGAGTTCAAGAAAGGGACTGCGGGAATGGTAGGTTCTTTAGAGGCTGATGACGTATTCTTTTCAAATAAGCCAATCATCCTTAAAGATAAGTATGCAGTATCAGGTTCTGATATGGCTCAAATCGGATGGGTTGAGGTTACTACAGAGAATGGTGCTACAGGATACCTTTGGTACTTAAAGTCTGAGCACGAGACTCGTCTTCGTTTTGACGACTACCTAGAGACAGCAATGTTGGAAGCAGTTCCTGCAGTAGCTACCTCAGGTGCAGCAGTTGAGTTAGGAAATGCAACAGGAACTTCAGGTGCAGGTTCAGATGGTGTATTCTACACTGTAGGAAATAGAGGTAACGTATGGTCAGGTGGAAACCCTAACACGTTAAGTGACTTTGACTCAGTGATTAGTCGTCTTGATAAGCAAGGAGCGATTGAGGAGAATGTTATCTTTGTAGACCGTCAGTTTGGATTCGACATTGATGATATGTTAGCAGCTCAAAACTCTTACGGTGCAGGTGGTACTTCTTACGGACTATTTGACAACGATGAAGAGATGGCGTTAAACTTAGGATTCACAGGATTCCGAAGAGGATACGACTTCTACAAGTCTGATTGGAAATACTTGAATGACCCTACAATGCGTGGTGGTTTACCATCAGGTTCAGGTTCAGGAAAAATTAACGGATTGTTAGTTCCTGCAGGTTCAACTTCAGTGTATGACCAAATCTTAGGTAAGAACGCTAAGCGTCCTTTCTTACACGTTCGTTACCGTGCTTCACAGAATGAAGACCGACGTTACAAGACTTGGATTACAGGTTCAGCAGGTGGCGCAGCTACTTCTGACGTGGATGCAATGGAGGTTAACTTCTTGTCTGAGAGAGCTGTATGTACTTTGGGTGCAAACAACTTCTTCTTATTCCAAGAGTAGTATATTAAAAAGGGGAGTCCGTTTAAACGGACTCTCTTTTATTTTTTTAAATTCAAATTAAATTCAAATGAAAAAAACAGTAGAGTACGTAGACAAGCAGTATAAATTATTGGGGAATACAACTCCTTTATCATTTATGCTTTCATCAAGAAACACAAGAAGATTCCCATTGCTATGGTTTGATGAGGAGAAAGGAGAGAATAGAGCTCTTCGGTATGCAAGAAACCAAAAGAGTCCGTTTGAGGACGAGCAGGATGGGAATGCAATATTAGAGCCTATCATATTCGATGATGGATTCTTAACAGTTCCTAAAAACAATCAGGTATTACAAAAGTTTTTAGAGATACACCCTGCTAATGGTGTTAAATATTCTATTATAGATAAAGCTAAAGAAGCTAAAGATATTGTAGAGGATTTAAACTTAGAGGCAGACGCATTGATTGCGGCTCGTGAGCTTACTATAGACCAAATTGAAGCGGTAACTCGTGTAGCTTTTGGTACTGACCCAAGCACTATAACATCTTCAGAGCTTCGTAGAGATATTCTACTATTTGCTAAGAATAATCCTGAAGGTTTTTTAATGGTTGTTAATGACTCATCGTTACAGATTGACTCTAAGGTTCAGTCGTTCTTTGATAAAGGAGTATTAGCCTTTAGAAAGAATAAGAAGGAAGTATTCTTTAACACACCTAGCAACAAGAAGCGTATGCTTACAGTTCCTTTTGGTGAAGAACCGCTCTTTGTAGTATCATCATACTTACAGAGCGATGAAGGGCTTGAGGTGTTAGAGCATTTAGAAAAAGTCGCAGAGACTAAGTAGTAAATTAAGGAGGCTGAAAGGCTTCCTTTTTTTTTGCTATCTTTGTTTCATTATTAATCATCTAATTTTTTAAACGATGGAAAAATATTTAAAAATTTCTACATCTACAAGACCTACGGCGAATCCGTATCAGTTAGTGTCTTGTTCAAATGTAGCTCACGTATACTCTGCAAGTGCAACAGCCACTTCAACTAGGGTAGATTACACGGATGGTACTACTGCAACAGTAACTCATGCTGCAGCAGTGGCTTTTGATGTAAGAGATGCTTTATCTGACGCTATTTTAGCGGCAAGAAAAACTTCTTGGACTGACATAGAGTATTCAGTAGATACGCCAAAAGTGGTATCAACAATAACCTTAGCATAAACTTAAGAAAATGGAGAAATTTATAAAACTAGCTGTTACAGGCTCAGGGACAGAGACATTAAGTTTGTCTAATGTGAAAATGATTATTGGTAACGCAACTACAAGTACAGTTGTTCATTACCTTGGGGGAGCGAAAGCCACCCTAACTCATGCTTCTGATACTACTTACACATTAGAGAATCAATTACAAAACGCTATGACAGCTTTATATGAAAAGTCATGGACTAATAATCAGGATACTATAACACCTATTGTAGCGGTATCGGCAATCGCAGTATCATAATATGGCAAATTTTTTAAAAATTAGAGAAGGACAGCTTGACGGTGGAGACGCTCTTATACCTCTAGACGGATTAATGTACTCTTATGGTTCGAGCGATACAGTAACATCTCAAAGGTACTCAACTGCAGATTCATCCGTAGATAGTCTTTACATTGTTCATACAGCAGAGACTACGAGAGTGGTGTGGGCTAACTTTATTATGACTAAAGCGATATCTTGTTCTACAAAAGGGTATACCAATAGCGTTATTGACATTACTGACGATATGCCTACAGGATTCTCGTATATTATTATAAACTAAATACAGATGAAAAAGTTTCTTAAGATTCAAGTAACACCTGCAGGGGAAGACCCTAGGTGGGAGTATATTGGAATAGAAAATGTATTCAGTGTGCAACAGGTTTCTCCGGTAGCAGCCTCAATACTTATTAGCCAAACTACAAACGCCTCATGGTCCTCAATTAACCTTATCTTTAGTACAGCAGCTAATTTGTTTTGGGTAAATGACGCTATAGTTAAAGCTATTGAGCAATCATATTCTCAATCTGCTTCTAATCCTGTCACAGAACTAGTTGTTAGAAAGCCTGATGGAACATTGATACCTATAACACTTATTACTATAACAGTGTAATAATGTTATAATGATATAGACTAACAAAGAGAGCTTCATAGGGGCTCTTTTTTTTTTACGTATATTTGTGAAAAGATTTTAAGATGATAGATTCAGTTTATAAGACTGTACTTGCTGTACTAAATAAGAACAATTACGGATACCTACCACCACAGGATTTTAACCTTTATGCGAAACAGGCTCAGCTAGAGTTTTTTGAGGGATACTTTTATGATTACAACAATCAGATAAACCTAGAGAACGCTAGGAAGTCAGGTACTGACTACGCTGATATTAGTAAAGGGCTAGTTGAGGTTATTGATTTATTCTCTAGCACTGTAACTTTAGCTCAAATTTCTAACAACACTTACACACTACCTTCTGATTATTACCTAATAAATAAGGTCTTATATTTACATAAAAAGTCTCAGTTATTAAATAACAATGAATTTAAGTCGGGTGATTTTTGGTCCTTAAGTGATTCATCGGTAGTTATTGATAATACAACTAATACTTTGGATTTTACATCCGCACCTCTAGATGCTTATGCCAATACTACCTATAGGGTTTTTGAAAATGGTAAAAGTTATGTGGCAATAATTGATATAGAATCTTTATCATTAGGTAAGATAGCTCTTGTTGCTAATGATGATGCTGCTACCTATAGTGATGAATATACTACTGCGGGTGTATATACTCATAACCTTGCAGTTACCTCAACAGATACCGGGGCGTTTGAAATATTTTCTAAAGACGGGGCAGCTACTACAGCAGTGATAAACAGTGTTGAGGTTTATGAAGTTGAGGCAATAGATGTAGAGAGAATTAGTCAGGGTAAGATTTCAGCACTTAATATATCACCTCTTACCGCTCCTAGTGCTGAGTTCCCCGCATATACTACTGAAGGTGCGACTATGACTATGCATCCATTCACAATTAACGGCGCAGTAGATATAACGTGTCAGTATATTAAATACCCTGCTGTACCTAAATGGACTTATGCATCAACACTTATAGGTCAAGCCCCTATCTTTAATCCATCTGCATCAGACTACCAAGACTTTGAGCTACCTGCAGATAATGAGAATGACTTAGTAAATAAGATACTTCAGTACGCAGGAGTAGAGATTCGTGAGGACGCAGTGTATAGGTTTGGAAAAACAGAAGAGCAAGAAAATAATATAGAACAACAATAATGGCTTATATATCTCAATACCAATACTACGAGAACGGTGGTTCTGCTCCTGATGATAAGAATTGGGGGTCATATCAGTATGTTAGTCTAAAGGACATAGTGAATAACTTTATGCTTATGTATCAAGGGAATCACTCCCTTGTAAATAACGAGGAGAGGTATAAGATTCTTTTCCACGCAAAACGTGCGATTCAAGAGCTTAACTATGATGCGTTTAAGGAGATTAAAGCTTTAGAGATTTCATTGCCTGACACGGTACGCTACATACTCCCTTCGGACTATGTGAATTGGGTTAGAGTGTCGATGTTTGAGAATGGGGCTTTATACCCACTTACTGAGAACATACAGCTTACCTCAGCTCAAGGATACCTACAGGATAATAATGCCGACATACTCTTTGATGAGGATGGCAGTACATTAAAAGCTGAGTACTCATCACTAGACTTTGCTAGGATAACAGGGACTAAGAAGAGTATATACCTAAACAGCGCTAGCCCTTTTAATGGTAATGAGGGGTACTGCTGTGATGGAAGGTGGTACTTTGATTATCAGATTGGAGCTCGCTATGGTTTAAATACTGAGACCGCAAATTGCAACCCTACATTTAAGATAGACTCTAAGGCGGGTGTTATAAACTTTGACTCTACAATGGCAGGGAAGAGTGTTATATTAGAGTACGTATCAGATGGAATGGAAGGTGGCGACAACTCACTCATAACAGTTAATAAGTTATTTGAAGATTTTGTGTACGCATATATTCAGTACGCAATCTTAAACAGCAAGCTTGGTGTACAGGAGTATATTGTATCCCGTGCTAGAAAACAGAAGTCGGCACTGCTACGAAACGCTAAGATTAGGATTAGTAACATACACCCCGGAAGATTGTTAATGAATCTAAGAGGTCAATCTAAGTGGATTAAATAATATGGCAAAGCTCGCGAGAAATTTTGTGCTAGGGAGAATGAATAAGTCTCTCAATGAAAGACTTATACCTAATGGAGAGTATATTAATGCTCAAAATATTCGTATAGGTTCTTCAGAGGGGTCGGATATTGGTGCGGTAGAGAACACAAAAGGGAATGTCAATTTGACACCTTCAATAACTGTCTTAGGTCAGGACTTGTCTGACTCAGCAAGATGTATTGGTGCTTATGAGGATGGGGCAAACGAGACTATATATTGGTTTATTAATGACGATGAGTTTGGTCAAGGAATTACAGAGAAGGTAGATTTATTATTATCCTACAACACAAACACCGAGATAGTTACTACTCATTTATTGAGTATAAACTCAGGTGATGGGGTTACTACAACTCTAAACTTTGACTCAAAGTATCTTATAACAGGTATTAATAAGGTTGAGGATGTACTATACTTTACTGATAACTACAACCCTCCAAGGCAAGTAAACGTAAATAAGGACTATCCTAACCCTGCTTCTTTGACTTCGTCGGACGGATTCTCAGCAGAGTCAATACTTTTAATTAAGAAGCCTCCGTTCAACTCTCCTTCAATAACCCCTATATCCACCCTAGGTCAAGACAACTTCTTAGAGGATAGGTTTATATGTTTTGCTTATCGGTATAGGTATGCAGACGGGGAGTACTCGGCTACATCTCAATTCTCTGAACCATCATTCTTACCTGATACATTTAATTACAGCTTTGCTACCGCTTTGAATGAGGGAATGCAAAACACAACCAATGAGTGTGTTGTTACTTATAATTCAGGAGGTCCATTAGTTAAGTCAGTAGACTTGCTATTTAAAGATATGAACTCCTCGGTAATAAAGGTTATAGAGAAGTTAAATAAATCTGAGCTAGGGCTAGCTGACGACACTGAGTACACGTATTCGTTCAGTAATAGTAAGATTTTCACTGTACTCCCAAGCTCAGAGATATTAAGACTTTATGATAATGTCCCTAGGTTAGCGGAAGCGCAGACTATGATGGGTAACAGACTTATATATGGAAACTATTTAGAAGGATATAAGTTAGAAGATTCAAATGGTGCTCCAACTAGGTTAGAGTATGTTACAAGCGTAATCAATAATCCAATGGGCTTGAGTGATGTAGACTACACTCTAGGTAATGGGGATTATTTCTTTGGTGGCGCAAGTATTATAGCGGATAGTATACTAGAGGTGGACTTAAGTGGTATTGAGCTTAAGGCGGGAGCGATATTAAACATCCTTTTCTCTTTTGAACACAGCTCATGGGTAGGCGGGACTCCAACTGAGGATACCGCAGAGGAGACAATAGATTTTGTATACACCCTTCCGCAAGATTTTAGTTCTGTATACGAGCTAGCATCTTCAGTAGATTTCCAATCACGGGTTGGTACTGCTGCTAATATTCTACCCGTAGACCATGCTACAGACCCAACGTCATGTGAGGGCTCTACATTAACTGACCTTGTTAACTGTATTATACCAAACGAGTTAGGTGGTTTCTTTAAATACGCGAGCGGTATATCAGCAACAGCTCAGCCAATAGAGGTTATTACAATTCCTTCATCGGATATTATAGGGCTTCAACTTATTAGTATGCAGTTTGTTGATAACCTACTCACTCCAACGGCTAATAGATGGGAGCGATATAAGGTTACTGAGGCAGATATTAAATATAGAGAGGTAGGAGATACTTCAAGCTTACATAGTAACAGAGGATATGAGGTAGCTATAATCTATATGGATGAGTTTAAGCGCTCCACCACCGCATTAGTTAGTCCAAACAATACTGTTCACGTTCCTTGTAGTGCGTCAGATACCAAAAACCACATTCAGGTTGCTATACCACCACAACAGGTAGCGCCTGAATGGGCTACTAGCTATAAGTTTGCTATCAAGCCTGATAAGAAACATTATGACGTAATATACTCTAACCTATTCTTTAGAGACCCTTCAACAGGAGCTGATTACTTTTTATTAGATGGGCAGAACTCATCTAAGATTGAGGAGGGTGATGAGCTTATTGTGAAGGCAGATACAGAAGGTCCTCTATCTACCTGTACATGGACTACAGTATTAGAGAAGAGAGCTTTTGAGAAAGAGTTTCTTGACCCCGCTCCTGTAGATGCAGGGGGAACTGAGATACCTGTTCCTGCAGGAACTTACATGAAGCTACGAGCTAATAACTTTAGCACTATAATGGGAGAGTTGCCTGTGGTTGACTTTGGTCAAATATCTAGCAACGGGAGTGGGTGTAGAACAGTTCTGTATCCTGTTGATATAGATGGAATTGATTATACTATCCCCGCAGGCTCTACTGTTAATATTCGTATCACTAACAACAGGAGAGGTAATGACGGGCGTTTCTTAGGGAATACGCCTAAAAAGTATTGGGAAGTAGACTCAACCTTTACAGCCCCTGAGGATTATGATGATTTTAAAGATTGGTTTGATACTAACAATATTCATACAGCACTAGAGGCTCAAGGTAACGACCAAGGGACAGGGGTTTCAGGACCTAACTACGATTCCACTACTCAGCCTTTAGGTAATAGACCGTGTAGCGTTTCCGCTATATATACAAACTTTGTATCTAGTGGTGGTGAAACTTTTTTTGGAGTGAAGAGTAGTGAGGGGTACTCAGGAAGCAGAAAGAATACAAGGCTTAGCGTTCATATTGAAGTTATTCGCGCTACTAGCACTATAATATTTGAATCTGACCCTCAAGATGCAGAGCCTGATTTATGGTACGAGTCATCTACTTGCTATGAAGTAACTGCAGGTGGATTACATAAAGGTAATGCTCAAGACCAAACTAGCTCAATCCCGGCATTAGTTGATACAGCATTTTTTAATTGCTACTCATTTGGTAATGGCGCTGAGAGCTACAAGATAAAGGACTCCCTTAAGGGGAAGGAGCTTGTGTTAGGTAATAGAGCCACTACCACTGACTCTACATTATACGGAGAAGAGAGACGGTACTCCGACCTAACATATAGCGGAGTTTTCAACTCAGAGTCTAATGTAAATAAGTTAAATGAGTTTAATGCAGGGCTGCTTAATTTTAAAAACCTAGAGCAGTCTTTCGGTCCTGTAATGAAATTATTTGGAAGAGAGACTGACATTCTTACTTTACAGGAAGATAAGATTTCATATGTTCTTGCGGGTAAGAACTTACTATCTGATGCTTCAGGAGGTAACGCATTAACATCAGTACCTGAGGTTTTAGGTACACAGATAGCTAGGATAGAAGAGTTTGGAATATCTAGTAACCCTGAGAGTTTTACTCAATGGGGGGCTGATAAGTACTTTACTGACGCTAAGCGTGGAGCGCTTATTCAGTTGAAGGGAGCTAGCGCTAACACCGACAACTTAAGAGTTATATCAGAGGTAGGGATGCGTACTTGGTTTAGAGACTTATTCAATGAATCTTTTAACACTCAGAAGCTAGGAGGGTTTGACCCATACATGAATGAGTTTGTGCTGTCATCAAATGACGAGCCCATTCCTCTTGAGATTCCTTGCTTAGACTGTGGTATTACTCAGAATAGTGTAACTATAACAAGTGTTAACGAGTTTTCTCAGTGCTATAACTTAGGAGAGTTTGTGGGTGACGTGGATATTGACTATGAGGTGGTAGGTTCTGTTGCAGGAAACTTCACTCTTACAGCAACTTACGATGGCACACCCACATCTTCAGGAGCTGTAACCACTAGCGGTACGCTCACCTTTAATAAGGATGAGGTATTACAAGATGAGGTGCTACTTGAGATAACATCATCCGAATCAGTTACTTTAAATATAACTGTAAACTGTCCTGATGCTGCCCAATTGGCGATTGTATTAGTTCACGTAAATAGTAACAGCGATGCTAACGAACAGATTCACGATGAGTACAGGTGGACTGCTGATGGGTACATCTCACCGCTGCACTCTGAACAGGTTACGTTCCTAGCGGGTCAATACCCTGTGGTGTCAATGTTTGAGACCATTGTTGGGTATCAAGGCGGTGGAGTAACACCTACTAACGGAGCAACAGTAACTATGCGCTCTAATAAGGTAGGTACAGACACGTTTAACTTTGATGTATCTTCAGATACTTTTAAGTACATTAGGACTAATACTGTTTGGGTTAACAGTCCAACTAACATAGCATACATGTTAGCAGCATCGACTACTGCTACACCAATCGTGTCTCCTGCTGATGGTAATACAGCATATACTGCAGACTTTACAATGCCTTCTAGCGGGAACATACTTTACTTAATTTGGGATTATAGCAATAGAACTGCACTTGACTTATGTTATGACGCGACGGTTGTTGAAGACGCTTGCTGTGACTGTGAATAAAAATTAAAAAACAAAAGATGCCAACAACATTTTATTTAGACGGAACAACACTATCAGATTCAACTGCTGTCTACACTGATGCAGCCTTAACCACTTGTGCAACAGATGGTTTCTACTCAGACGGTATAGTGTCAAGAGAGTTAGTATCTTGTGTGCTACAACCTGAGGTTGTATGTGCAGCGTGTGGAGTACCGTGTGGAGGAGCGCTTAACCCTCCGGGAGGAGCTACAGGTTTGTATCTAGTAAATGTAGAAACAGGTAGTACAGACGCTGATGTAGGGGCGGTAGTTATTCATTTTAAACCCTTTGGAGTACCTGATGGTATACGTGTTATGTATGATGGGGTTACTTATAATAAGTTAAGCTCAGAAGTTTTTGGGTATAAAGCTGCAAGTGATAGTGACCACTTCACCATACTAGGGGTTACCACTGCGGGATGTGCTCCTACCCTGCTTGCAGGTCCTTATCCACTAACCTATACCCTTGATGTATTCGAGTTTGATGGTACGGGTTGGGATGATTTGAGTACGACTAGAGATGAGGATATTGTAGCGGGAGATTTAGCATTCGATTCTGTAGAGGGTGATTGGTATACAATGGTAATCCCTAAGCTTACAAGAAACCCTTCATTACTAGAGGTTGAGGTTATAGCCCCTTGTGCGAGTACAGGTTGGGATATAGCGGTTACGTGTCCGGCAGCGCTTCCTAGCTTTAGCAGTAACACAACTTTAGGAGCGTCTCAGCCTTCTTCTGTATTAGCTTGTGCTGACACAGGGTCAGCTACTTTCTATAGAGCAGGTTTTGCAGGAGGTACAGGCAACACAGTTACTATATATGATTGGGTATTTTCTGACTCCTTTGGAGAGAATGTATTGCCTTCAGGGTGGTATAAAGGTGGTGGCGTAGGGTCATTTGAGGTTGATAGCAATGGTGTCGTTATAACCCTTGATGCTTGTTAATAAAGAGATAAAACATGGGTAACTATACACTTACATACGACGAGAAGGTTCAAGGGTTTCCTTCCTTCTACACCTTTTATCCTGAATGGATGATAGGGATGAATAACTACTTCTACTCATTTTATAGAGGAAACTTATGGAGACATAATGTAAATGAGACTAGGAACTCTTTCTATGATACGAAATCTTCTAGCATACTAGAGACTGTTATTAATAAAGCCCCGCTTGAGAATAAGCTCTTCAAAACTATCAGCTTAGAATCTACGGATGCATGGTCGACAACTGTTGAGACGGATGTGGACGGTGGGGGAAGTATAAATTCTCAAAGTTTTGTAGAGAAAGAAGGAGCTTGGTTTTCTTACCTTAGAAAACACCAAGAAGCAACCCTTACAGCACAAGGTTATAAGGCAAGGTATACAGGGGGTATTGGTAACATGACATCTATTAATGGTATGGATATAAAGTTTGATGATACCGTACCTTTTAATAACATTGTTAGTGTGGGTGATAATATATCTTATGTTGATGGCGCAGATACTGAAGCTACAATTGTAGGAGAGATTTACTCAATTACTCCTCCTGATGCTAACGGAGATTGGAAGATTTCAATGGTTTCTATGACAGGTATTCCTGCTGTGGGTGAGTTTATTCTATATTGGAAAGATGCGATGGCAGAATCCTCAGGGATGCTAGGTCATTATGCTACGGTTACGTTAGCTCTTTCTACTACTCATACATCCTATAGTGAACTTTTTGCTATTGAAATGGATGTTATGAAAAGCTATCCTTAAAATTTAGTATCTTTGCTACTGAATGGAATTAACTACTAAACCACTGCAAAACGAAGACTATGACACTATCCTTACAGGATGGTGGAATGATTGGGGATGGGAAGCTCCTAGTAGAGACTTCCTACCTCAGGATGGTATAGGAGGAGTGATGGTATGGGATGGTGATACACCTGTTTGCGCAGGGTTTCTATACAACACCAACTCAAAGGTAGCGTGGGTAGATTGGATTATATCTAGCAAAGAGTATAGAGGGGCTAGGAAAGAAGCTCTTGCTCTTCTAATAGAGACATTAACATCTATAGCAAAGAACTTAGACAATAAGTTTGCTTATGCATTAATAAAGCATAATGGACTTATAAATGTTTACGAGAAACAAGGATACACTCAAGGTGATTCATACAATAAAGAAATGATAAAATCATTATAATATGGCAGCATTTACAACAATAGCAGCAGCTACAGCTTTAGCTATGACAGCCGCAGGAACAGCTAAATCGTTCTCTGAAGCAAGTAGACAAAGAAAGCTAAGAGATACTGCTGAGAAAAAAGCTAACGAAGCCTTTTCTGAAGCAGAGAAAATGCTTGATGTTAACTACATGGAGCAGTTGAGTTTATCTAAACTCCCCTACGAGTTGGAGCGTGAGGCAGCAGCTCAAAGAGCAGCTCAAGCTTTAGAGGTAGGGAGAGAGTCAGGTAGACAGGCTACTGCTGTGGCAGGTAGAGTGTTAGCACAATCTCAGAAGACGGGTCAAAATATTACCTCAAGACAAACAAAAGATATAGAGAGCTTGGAAGGGAAGATTGTAGCAGAAGATTCAAGGCTTAGGGATGCGAAAGCAAACCTTCAACTTGGAGTAGCTACGGGAGCAGGAGAGGCAGCAATGCAGGCTGAAAAACTAAGGATGGCTAATATAAACCAAGGATGGGAGGGTATAAGTAATACTCTACAAGCAGGTATGTCAGAAGATATAATGCCTTTATATGGTAGAGGTGGAGAGGCTACAGGTATTACTGCCCCGCAGTTTATAGCTCCTGTAGCACAACCCACTCTTTACGGTACTTCCGCGTTTCAGACTAACCCAAGTATTACAAGTGGGGTTCAATACCCTCAGAACAATCAAGTGGTGTTACAACCACAAAGCGGTATTTTTCAATAAACAACTCTGATGGCAGGTAAAGGACAATATTACGGGTTTAAAGCTCAAGAAGATGCAGATGTTATCAATTGGGCTAGTATAGCAAAAGGGTTAGGCGACACCCTCAAAGAAGAGGCTAAGAGAAGGGAAGATAAAAAAGCAGATATTGATAAAGCATCTGAGGGTTTAGGTGACTATATTGCTAACTCTCCTTTAGGGGGTCACGAAGGGGCTGTAGCATCTACTGCTGACCTAGCTGACCAAGCTCAGAACATGAGGCTAATGCAGGATAGGATGTTGAAAAGTGGAGAGCTTAGTCTTAGGGATTATAATACTATGCGCGGAAATACAGAGAAAGATATTAAGACATTATACTCAAGCGCATCAGAGTTTCAAAAATTATACGGAGAAGATTTAGAGAGGAGTGAGAGCGGAGTAGCTGCCCTACAAGAGTCTTGGATGAACTCTAACCTAGAAGGGTTTCTAAACCCAAGCGCTACTAAATATAGGTTTGACCCTAATACAGGGCAGCTTATGCTAGGGGCTTTAAACTCAGACGGTCAGATAGACCAAGGCTCTATGAGACCTGTTAGCGCTATTCAAAACGAGGTTCGTACTCGTGTTGATGCTATGGATGTTCCTGCACAGGTAGCTGCCATGAGAACAAGTCTTCCGGGTAAATTTAAAGAGGTTATTATGTCGGGAGACATAAAAGCTATAGAGGGTGTTGTAGATATTCCTGAATTTCAAGGAGCTCTTAATACAGCTATAGAGTCTATGCTAGTTAATCCTACTCAAACTGCTAGTGTATTAACCAACTACTTAGGTGAGTATGGTATTGATGACTTTACTACAGACCCAAAATCTGCTGACGAATCTAAGATTCTAATGATTCCTAACCCAATGAATCCTAGTAGTGGGGCTATGATTCCTAAGCTTACAGATAAGCAAACAGAGAAAGCTAAGAAGGCTATTAAGGACGCTTTCATTCTAAATATTGGTATTAAAGAAGAGGCTCGTAAAGACCCTAGAGATATTAGGTTATCTCAGGCTGAGATTAATAGAGCTGATAAGAAAGATAAAGAGGCTCACTATGTTGGTCTTGTAGCGGATGTTATTTCAGGTGAGGTTGAAGACTTTGCAGCTAACACTAATATGCTTATTAATCAGTACAATAGAGATATTAAGAAGGGTGACCCTAAGCTTGATAATGTAGAGAGAACTTCTACAGGATTTAAGATTACTTACGAGCTTAACGATGGTAGCACTAGAACTGAAGAGATGTTTACTCAAGGTAGAAACACAGAGGATGTTGCTGCGGAGCTTACCACATACTTAACACCAATAAAAGATGCTGCCTCTGCAACTAAAGATTTTGACTTCTCGTCTGTATTATTTAATGACGCACCTGCAGCAGCAGGAAGGGGTGAGGTTGTGAGAGAGGTAGTATCTTTAAGCCAAGACATACTTATTAGTGAAGAAGGTAAACCAATGGAGGCGTTAACTCTATTTAAGAACACTAAAAATGTAGACGATATGTCTGTTCTTACTCAAAAGGCGTTAGCTCAAAACTTTCAAAACAAAAACATAGCTGTTAGTCCAATTGATAATTGGGGATATGATGCTGTTCAGATTGAGGTAGATGGTGTAACAACAGAGATACCATTTAATGACGGTGGTCAGGAGTTTATGAATGAGTTGCAAGACTTTATAGATAGGGTTAGAAGTGGGAATGTTGAAGGCGTGGGAGATGCTTATAAAGACGAGACTAGATATGGTAACGATAGGGGTGGTGGAGCTAGGAGTAATATCTCCTCAAGTGCATTTGACCCTAACCAATACTAAGATTAAAATAAATCATAATGAACGAGGAATATCTAAAAGGTCTTCACGGACACCTTAACATTGAGGATGACTACGATACTTGGATTAACAACATTGTTAACAACGAAGAGTACCTAAAAGGTCTTCACGGACATATTGGAGTTGAGGACGATTATGACACATGGTCTAGTTCTATCTTTGGAGATTTAAAAAAAAAAGACGAATCGGTTTCAGTTGGTCAAGAGGTCGTTACGGAATCTCTTACACCACAAGGGGAGGAAGTCACTTCCTTGGATACAACTATACAAGAGGATGAAAAAGCTTCTCAAATTATTCCTACCAAAACTTCCGCGTCCGTTGCAACGGACTCTGAATTAGACTCTATACCAAAAGAAAAGCTTACAGCTATTGAGCGTGAGTTTGGTAAGAATACTTTCACTGACTTCTTTGGCGATATATATCGCGCAGGTGTTCAAGGGCAAGCCCAAGGGGGGACTCTTGATGAGGCTATGACTTTATTTTCAGGCGGCGCTGATGTGTCAGACGAGCAGATACAAGAGTTTATAATAGCTAATAAAGAGTTAGCTAACGTGCCTCCGTCTGATGAGATGCAGGACTTTCAAAAAATTTACGAGAAAAATGATGGCGGTGTACTTGGTTTTATTTTAGGTGTTGCTAACAACCCTACAGTAATACCACAATTATTTGTATCGTCCGTTTCAGCTATGGCTAATCCTGAGTCTGCAAAGTATGCCGCAATGGGAGCTGCAGGTGGAGCTGCTGTTGGCTCAGTAGTACCAATTATAGGTACAGCAACAGGAGCGTTAGGTGGACTTATGGCAGGTGCAGGTGGAGCGCTAGAGACAGGGCTTACATTTGCTGAGCTACTACAGGAAGAGGTTGATGGTGAGCTTACAAAGGAGTCAATACGTAAAGTATTAGAGGACGAAGATGCTTACAATAGAATAAGAAACAAATCATTAGCTCGTGGTTTAACTATCGCAGCGATAGAAGGTTTATCAGGTGGTTTAGCAGGTAAGGTTACCTCTAAAGTTGTAGGGATGACAGGCAGAAAGTTAGCGGGTACAGCAGCAGGTATTGGTGTTGAGTCAGTTGGTGGCTCAGTTGGTGAGGTTGCAGGTAGATTAGCTGCAGGTCAGGAAATGGATGTTGCTGAGATTGGTTTTGAAGGTATAGCAGGTACTGCCACTGCCCCATTATCAGTCGGCTATGGTTTATATAAAGCGCCAAAGTATTCTATTAATAAATCTAAGAATGGCGCAAGCGCTACCGTTACAGGTCCACAGATGGCTGAGTTTTTACGAACCGCATCTCCTGACGATATAAGAAAGGCTGAGGTAAACATAGAAAATGATTCCGAACTTAAGTCTATCTATGATAAAAGATTCCAAGAGGCTAACACTCAGAAGGATATTCTAGCCGCTAGCCCGGAAATGAATGAGCCCACACTAAAAGCTGTTACTGAGTTACAGATACAGCTTGATGCTTTAGAGGGTAATAAAACTCAAGCGGCTAAAGATAAAGCTGCTGTCATTAAAGCAGAGATTAAGTCTCTTCAAGAGAATCCAATAACAGAAGGAGAGGCTAGAGCTACTGAGGTAGTAGTGGATGATAAAGGTGTTACTACCACGACTAATATAGTAACCGATGAGTATGTAATTGAGACCTTAAATAAAGAGGGAGTTCCTACACCAACACAAGAAGAGATTGATAACAGAAAACAAGAACTATTAAAAGAACAAGCAGATGCCATTCAAGAGCCAAGCGCAGAGACGGTGGATGTACAAGAACAAACCACAGTTAGCGAGGGAGTTCGAGAAGGAGACACCGCAATCACAGACATTACCGAAGAGGTTACACAAGAAGAAGTACAAGAACAAGATGTCCCTACGGACTTACAGAGCGAGATAGATGAGCTAGAGCAAATATTCCCTTCTCAAGCTGTAGATAATGCAGACGCTCAGTTTCAGTTAGGTACTGCAACAACCCCTGAACAGAAGAAACAAGCCTTAGTAGATGAGGCTGTTGCGATGATGGATGATGCTGATAACCAAACGAAGCTTGAGGAGAATGCTTTTGATGCTGAGAATCCTGCGCCCGAAGTAAAGGTGTACTCAATTGAGGTTAAAGAGAATACAGAGCTTGCTGCAAAGGTTAAGCGTATGGGGTTAAGTGAGCTTATAGGAAAGAAAGTTAACCTAGTTATGGCAGACCAATTAAAGGTGGGTGATGTAAAGATAGGTGATAAAAACCTTAAGCGTATGGGCGGTCCTTTTTTCCCTATGATGGATGAGTTATTCGGTAAGATAGCTTGGGCATCAATAGACCCTGTGGCTGCAAAGAAGATTATTAATGGGGCGATTAAATCAGATTACTCTGTTGTATATAACATGAACCCATCTGCTGTTGACTCTAATGTGGCTATACTTGAGACCTTTGTAGAGTCAGTAAAGTCTCTACCCGAACAAAGGCAGTCAGAGGTTTTTTCAGAGATGAAGCTACAACTTAAGAAGTTGAAATTTGGCAAAAATACTGAGGCAGTAAATAGTATTGCTGATAAAGCCACCTCTCTTAATGAGTTAATGTCTTTGATTGAGGACTTTAATGTTGACACTAAAGCTGATATAATGACAAAGCTTGTCCCGTCTAAGGATGTGAAGGCAGGTACTGCATTAGGAAACCTCCTTCAAGATAGTGGTATTACTATTGAGGATATTAGAGATGCTAATATTGAACAGTTTGCTGCTGACCTTCCGGCAGGGGCTATGACTACTGTCCTTCAAATCACAGATAAGAATGGAAACCCAATCACTAAGGAGACAGCCAATGAAGCTATAGTTACTAGAGAACAGCAAGAGGCAGAGGGGCTACCTACACACCAAAACTACCCCGTATATATTAGAGGGAAAGCTGTTGGGCTGTTAAACGAGACTGTTCCATTTTGGAATATGTACAAAAGCTCTATGTCTTCCTTAGACGCTAAAGCTGCGGGGATAGTAAAGAAGACAGTTCCCGAAACTAAAACTAAGCCTGCTACAGAGAGAAAGATTACAGCTAAGGAAGCAATATCTAACGAGATGAGAGCTGCTTCAATGACAGCATCGCAAGCTAAGGCTCTATCAAAACCTAACACAACACAGTATCAAAAGTTTGTATCATTATTGAAGAGGTCTTTCCCTAACGTAGAAGTTGTTACAAACCAAAAAGAGTTTGACGCTTTACTTGAAGATTTAAACTCAAGAAAGTTGTCTACTAAAAACCAAAAAGTATACGGAGCAGTGTTAGGTGGGAAGCTTTATCTTAACCCTTCTCTAGAAAACTTTAACACTCCTATTCACGAGTTTGGTCATATTTGGCTTAACATAGCTAAAGAGGCTAAGCCTGCTTTATTCAAGAAAGGTATAAGCCTTATTAAAGGTACACCATATGAGGCTCAAATAAAAGAGAGCCCTGAGTATAAGCGTGTAATTAAACAGATGCTCAAGGATGGGGCTACCCAATCTGATATTGATAATTACATTCTTGAAGAAGCATTAGCTACAGCTATTGGAAACCAAGGTGAAGCTTTTGTTTCAGCAGCTCAACAGAGAAACTTTAAAAATTGGCTTAACGACTTATACTCTTTCGTTAGAACAATGACGGGATTATCTCAGTACTCCCCACAACAACTACAGGATATTACTCTTGAAGATTTCCTGCAAGGAGTTAACGTAGACTTACTTTCAGGTAATGAAGTCTTTGCTGAGTTTGAAGCTAAAGGTTTAAGTGATGCTCTTCAATTAATGACTGACTCGTCAAGGTCTAAGGTTATTGATTTTGTTAAAAAAGCTAGAGGCTTAGGGTACTCTGAGGTTGCCATCGAAACGGTGCTTACAAATAAAGGTGTAGAGGTAGAGGTGGTCTCTGAGGTTATGGCTACAGAAAAAAAGGCTACAACTAAACCAAAGGTTACTGAAGAATTAGTTCCGGGGTATGATAGATTAGCTAATGAAGTAGAGGGAATAATTGAGAAGTCTAAGAAGAGAGGCGTTAAGTTCGATAAGATTGTAGATAATGCTATTGAATATATAAAAGGTTCTCGCGTTTACGAGACCGCTACCGATACCGTACGTGAACAGTTGATACGTGATATACGTAAGCAGTTTGGCTTAAAAGAAAAGACAGCACCCACTGTAAGTAGGTTGTTAGGGGTTATTAAAGATGTTAAAAAGATTACTATCAAGGAGACGGAGCTACTAAAGATTCGTTTAAATGAAGCAGTTAAGGCAGCTAAAGGCGCTAAGGATGCTATTGCTAAAGCTCAGCAAGATTTAGCTAACGATATTAAAGCTTTAGTATCTAAAGGTCAGCTAACTCAACGACAAGCAGCAGCTTTAGTTAAGAAGTTTTCGCAGACCGACATTACGAAACCTAAGTCAGTAGATGCCTTCGTGGATTATGTAGCTAAAGTATTTAATGACTCCGAGGGTAAGTACAAGAAGAGTGTTATAAAAGATATTCTTAAGTTCGTTACTGATAAATCTAAGAAAGCTTTAACAGATAGTAACAAGGTGAGAGGTAAAGGGTTAGACGCTCAAGGTCAACAGTTTTTTACTGTAGCTAAAAGAGTTCTACAATCTATTCTTGACGGAGAGATTAACTACCAAGAAATAGAAAAGAAGTTCTTCCCTGACATTGACGATGTATTATCTAAGGAAGGAAAGTTGACAACTAAAGAGCAATCTCAGCTTGATGCCTACGTAGCCTTTGAAGCATTTAAAGGTATCGAAGGGATGAGTACGCAAGAGGTTGAGCAGTTGTTCCAAGACCTAAAGAATGTTAGGTCGGAGTCTATATCTCGCCTTAAAGATAAGATAGAGATTGAGAAGAAGGAATTAAAAGCTATTAAGGAAGAGGCTAATAAAGATATTAGTGAGGGCTACCCTGAGCTATATGATAAGGATGGTGAGCCATTGACTGAAGAGCAGCTTAGAGCTAAGCAGAACGAAAGATACCATGCCTTAATGAGTGGTAAGCTTGGTAAAGCTTTTAAGTCTTACTTGGCTGAGTTCCCTCTAACAAAACCGGGAAAGTTCTTATCGTCAATAGCTAACAACTTAAAGCACTTAGGTACTTTGACTAATGGTTTAGATAAGGTTGGGAAGTTTTTCTCTAACAATGTCTACAGAGCTCTCAATAAAATGGAGAGCGCCTATGCAAAAGGTCTTCAAGAGACTAGGACTAAAATGGATGAGATTGCTAGCACCATTGATGGTATCAAAAGCTACAAAGATATTCAGAAGAAGCTAGCTACAGGAGTTCATAAGATTACAGGAATAACTACAGGGGAGGGTAAATCTTTAGGGACAGACCTCTTCAATTCTGACCAACTTATGCGGGTATATGCCTTAAGTAAGAATGATGTTCAGCGAGAGAAGCTAAGAAATCAGGGGTTTACTGATGAGAAGATTCAGGAGATAGAGAAGATTCTAGGAAAGGAGGTTGTTGAGTTTACTGATAAGGTGGTTGAGTACTTAAGTAATGAATACTTTGAACAGAGTAATGACATATACTCCGACGTTAATAATGTTAACTTAGGATACGTGGAGAATTATTTCCCTACACAAACTATACAACAAAAAGTTAACTCTAAGCTTTTAGATGAAGGAGATTTTAATGGAGTGTTCAATGCTCAGATTGCTCCCGCCTTAAAAGAAAGGGTAGACACCGAAGGTGATGTTAGTATTCTAAATATAGATTTTACTACTGCATTAGATAACCACTTTGAAACTATTGAAAGATACAAGGCTTACGCTAAAGGTGTTAAGAAGCTTAATTCTATATTTAAGTTTAAGTCTATAGATATATTACTAGACCAAACGGGATTAAGTAAAGTGGTTAGGAACGCTGTTAATTATGCGGTCAATCCTAACGGAGGTCAGCAGGTTATACAACCTACCATTATAGATAGGTTGATGACGAAGTATACAGGGTTCGCTTTAGCTTTTAAGCTAGCTCAGGTTGTTAAGCAGTCAACATCATTTGTGAACGCATTTGAAGATTATTCATACAGAGGTAAGGGTAAGAAGAAAGTTCCGGGATTAGACCTAACAATGTTTATGATAGACACAGCTAAGACTATAGCTACCCTTCCATACCAAATACAGAAGGCGTACAAGATGTCTCCTATGTTTAGAGAGCGTGTACGTAAAGGATTAGAAGGTGATGTGTTTGGTTTAGAGACAGGCTCAACTACATTCAAGCCGATAGGGAAATCTCACTCTCTATGGGGCAAAGCTGTTAGGGGATTTAAAACTGCGGCAGGGTCGCCAACAGTACTTGGAGATATTCTTGGGGTTATGGGTTACATGATTAACTATAATAGAGATATTTCTAATGGCATGAGTGAAGCTGCTGCGTTAGAGAAGTTTGAAAACTATAACGCTACTCAGCAGTCTCGTAGAGCTACGGAGAAGATTCCTCTTCAGATGAATACCAACTCTTTAATTAGAGGGTTTACTATGTTTGGCAGTACTTTGTTTTTACAGATGAATAAAGTTATGCAGGGGTTTACAAATGTTATGAGTACAGCATCTAAAGGTAAAGTACCATCAGCTAAAGATGTTCGAGCAATCATCTTAAACCTTGGTGTAGCCAATGTAATGTTTGCACTAGCTGCTAACCTAGCTAAGTTTATTGAGGGTGATGACGAGGATAGAGATGAAGCATTGCTTAGAATGAAAGATGCTATGAAAGGACTCAACCTTATATACCAAGTACCTTACTTTGGTGCTTCAATAGAGGCTGCAGTTAATAAGTCGCGGGGGATACATAGACCTGTAGATGTAGCTATAAACCCTTTCTCGTCTATATCTAGAAAGATTAAGAAGCTGTCCTCTGATAATAGCTCTGTAGGTGCAGCTACTCGCGTAGCAGTAGAGCTTGCTATCGGCGCTCAGCTTGACCCGTTTGTTGGGTTAGCTAATGGATTTACTGATGGGTTTGATGAGGATGTAATGTATGATGTACTTGGAGTTAGCTCATCTTACAGACCCTCAAAAGAAACGGCTGCCTCATCGTCTGAGATTAAGAGAGCCCTCAAGGAATCTAACCCGAAGATGTACAATAGATTATACGGTCCGGGTTCTACCTACTATAAGCAGGAGCAGAGAATAAAGAAAATGAAAGCTAAAGGTAAAAGGTAGTCCGTTCACACGGACTGCTTACTCTTTAGTTTATTAAAGAAAATAATCCGTATAGTAGTATTGCATTTATTATAACTACTAATACAAACTGTCCGATGTTAGGTTTAGAATTTGACATACTTAAATCCTTTTTGTTGTTCATAATAAATCATTAGCTCCTCATCATTAACTGAGTTAGGGCGTGGCTTTCTACCACCCCACCTTACGCTCCCCTGTATCTCTGATACCTTTGCATATATAATTCCATCCTCGCAAGCCCATATCATTACAGGGTTCAATCTTTTATCACATAGCTTTACTATTTTACGAGCTGCCACAGGGAGAGGATAAGCCTCTCCTATAGGTCTTAACCTACCCTTGACCTCTACATATGCTATAAGCTCTTTACTGCTGTTAAACACCCTGAAATCCACGTCATTTTGACCAAGCTTCTTATACGTCCCATCAAATAAGCTAACAAACTTTTCTATAGCTTGTTGCTCCCTTGTTAAGTCTGATTCTTTTTCAAATCTCATAGCTCCATTAAACAGTTAATAGCCGTATGCCCTCCGAACACAACCCCGCATCCTATCGCTTGCTTCTTAAAGTTCTTGGCGTATGCAGCAGCATAACTTCTACCATCCACACCGCAGCCTACTTGCATACCAAAGATTCTAAAGCTTCTACCCACCATCCACTCGCAGTACGCCTGTGTATGTATGTGTCCTTGAACGGTAGACATCATATCATTCTTAGATTTAGTTCTAGCCGTTCCTCCTTCACCATGAACGTACTGAACGTCGTCATAAACAATCCTCTCTTGCCAATTCCAATTAGTACCAAGAACATCGTTGTAGCTTTTTATCCATCGTTGAGGTATCTGAGAATCGAATGCTTTACGCATTATAATCCTGTCATGGTTACCTATTAAAACATCTGCCACAGGAAATTCTTTATTCCATTTAGCGACTTCTTCAATAGCATAATCCAACTCATCACCACCACCCATACCGTCAGGGTCTGTAGTGTGGAACGATGCATAATGATTATCTATTATATCGCCTATAAAGATAACTTGATTGCAGTTGTATTTAGCGTAAGTCTCCTTACAAAAATCTAAGTACCCCTCAACAACAAAGGGAGCGTGGATATCTCCTATCACTAATATCCTACGCTCCTTCTTATTAATGTTGTCGTATGCTACCTTCTTGTTTCCGCTAAGTCGTGGTCTAAAATCCTTTTTATAGTTCATCTTGTAGTGAATCAAGCACACCCTGCAGGTTCTTAATAAGACTCTTAATCTCTACTTTAGCTTTCTCATGTTCCCTATCTACGAGACATTCATATATCTCATTGTTAGAGGTATGAATCCCCTCCATCAGTGCGTTGATGTGCTTTATTCTAGTATGATGAAGATTGGATTTAGTAGCCATTTGATTAAGAATCCATTGCTGTTAGGAACGTAGTTCCTATCTTTGGATTTATTTTTTTAATTAGTTTATAAATCTTTTTTGATATTACTTTAACCTCTAACACTTCCTTCTTTGTAGAGTCTGAGCCTAAGTTAGCATACATCCTGCAATCTATTCTTAATAACTCATCTATCCTCTGCCTTTCAGTCCAAGAAGAAAACTCTGCTATCTTATCTATGTCTTTATACGTATACTCCATTGTAAAATCTTGCTAACTTAATTTCTATTTCTTTCTCTGTATTTGGTCTCGTTCTTTGCTTAACCATCTGTATAAGATTACCGACTTTCTTATCGTCTTTTTTAAGCTCCTCATTATCAAGCTCTAAACGAGAATAAGCCAAAGATAATTCTTTTATTTTAATACGCAAGGAAATCACCTCATTTTTTAACTCAATATTATTGTTTTCATAAACAGGGTCATCGCTATTATAAAATTCTTCGCGCACTCTATAGTACTTATCCTTTAAGTCTGCGTCAAATCTAAACACCTCATGCAAAGTCTTCCAATAATGGTGAATGGTTGCGTGATTCACATTTAGTATGCGCCCAATCTTACTCGAACCATAGCCTAACTCTTTAAGTATATCGCAGTAAACCATCCTTGCATACACGTAACTTCGCAGCCTTGTTGGTGTCGATAAGTCTAAACAAAAGATAGCATTAACTATCGCCTTTAGTTTCTGTTCCTTCTTCTCTAGTGTCTCTATTTGATTCACCTGCTCCTTTAACTTCTGTTCCTTCTTCTGTAGTGTGTTCATGTGTTGTAAGTGTTTGTTTTTTTATAATTAAGTCTAGGTAATCATCTAAGTTTATAGGGTTTATATTTAAGTATACAGCCCTCTCCCCTTCTTGTTTCAAATACTCTATCTCAAAGAAGAAAGGTACTGCTCCTTTTACTACCCCACCTACTTCCTGCGTATATCCATCCTCTGACATAAGGTATGGTTCGTGGTTTATAAGCTGAACAATAACATCCTCCTGAATATCTTCAGGATATATATCTAACTCCTCTATGAAATGTATGTCAAACTTAAGAGTCTTATTCCCCTCGGTATACTTCTGTTTTAAATCCATAACCCTCTAATTCTTTTAGTCTATACTCCTGCAACTTAGACAGCTTTCCTGTAGGTCTCTTAACCTCACTGAATAAAACATCAGCGTTAGGTTTAAAAGCAACCAAGTCGGGAATCCCATTCTTATTAGTCTTAATTAATTTAAGAACATAATAACCTTGAGACTCCAACTCCTTGATTCTTTTAGATTGTATCTGTTGCTCTGTCATCTTATAAAGATACTAAATCCAAATCTTTATTAGCATTTAAATCCTTAATCACCATATTAAGTATTTTTATTTTGCCGTGTGCAATACAATATAGGTTTCGGCTGTGAGAATCATCCCAACCATAATTTTTGTTTTCATTTTTTACTACCCTTTGAACTCTTAATTCTTTTTTATATTCCCTTATCATTGTTCTTAATTTAAAGTTAATAAATCTAAATCTTTTCTAGCGTACAAATCTATTGACACCAATTTAATGTCACCTTTCTTAACAGCTTTACATACTAACTTTCTTACATTTCTTTTAGATAAATTTCCTTTACCTAAAGTTATATAAACATCATTAAGGCTAAAAGGTTTAGTGCTTTTCTTTACCTTCCTTAAAAAAGCAGAATATGCATCAGTAGAATTGCTAATAGATGCTGCCCTGTATCTGAGTTCGTTTCTCTTTTTCATAGTAAATCTTTTTTAAAATGTTTAAGTGTGTAATCTTTCTTCTTAGTTACAGCCTTATATATCTCAGACTCAATACCTCCTTTAGAAAATATCCAATAGACTTTATTCTTAAGCCTATCCTTAGTTGTCATTCTATCTCTTGACTGCCAATAACTCGTAGCGCTAAAGTCAATGTTATAATATACTAAGCAGTCTGCGTGTCGTAAAGAAATTCCCTCTCTACCACTTACTATCTGAAGAGCTATATTCTTATCAGTCCGTTCAAACGGATTAAGCTCAGTAACTAGTTGGTCTCCAAAAACCTCCTTTAAAGCATTAAGCTCTTCTTTAAACTTATAAAAGATTCCTATCTTCTTACCTTTAAAGTGTTCCTTAATAAACTCTGCTTTAGTATAATCTAATATCTTAGAGTTACCACTCTCAAACTTTACACTACCTGAGTAAATCTGATGTAGCTTCATCATTAGTTTAACAGGAGTATCTGCTAGCACCACCTCATCAGTACCCTGCACTACTAAATCTTTCTTTAACCTGTTAGCTAACACATAGGTACTATCGTTTAATGTAACCTCTAAAACCTCTTCTTTTGTTTCAGTAACAAACCCTGCTTCTTTCTGTGTAAACGAGATTGTGTATGGTTTAAGTTTATCAATAATTGATTCCTTCCCTTTAGAATAATCCTTTATCATTAACCCATTAATCCTCCTCTCCTTTACATCTACATACCAATCACAGAACCTATAGAAATTCTTAAACGATTGGAAGGGATTACCTTTGATTCCATACACCTGATGGTACATCTGACTGTATGACTCAGGAGTTGGTGTACCTGATAATAATATAACCTTTGCGTTTGTCTTAAGTATTAAATCCCTAACTGACTTAGCCCTCTTGTTAGGTTTAGGGAACGCTCCTAAACCATGAGATTCATCACACACTATCACATCCCACTTTAAGTTTGGAGCTTTATGCATTGACTCATAGTTTATACAAAACAGAGAGAATGATGAAGGGCATAGCAAATCATAATCTTTAGTTATAGAACCCATAGCTTTTTTCTTAGTTAGGAATAGAACATTCTCCACCCCCAACTTACCACAGATTCCAAGACTTGTAAGAGTCTTTCCTGTACGTACCTCCATCGCTAGGTATACAAAGTTGCTTCTCTGTATTATATTTGTGGCTCTATCAATTATATCCGACTGATAGTCCCTCCACTCTAATACGCCTACCATTCGTCCTCTACAAATATTGGTGTCTTATCCCCAACGTGTGAGCCTAAAATATTAAAACTCATCCACTCTATTGCGTCTATGTATTCCATCCCTTCTCTAGTTGTAAGGATTTTCATACATTTTTTTATTGAGTAAACTAATTTTCTTGACTTATAGCTAACTCCAATAATAGCATCATCGAAATCATCTAGCTTTAAAAATTTCTCATCTTCACCGTATTGTTCTAAGATGAGGTCTAACGTGTTTTGTTTTTTTAACTTTCCCATTACTCTTGTAGTTTAAATTGTGTTGATGGTTTCTTTTTAATTATCATGTATTTACCTTGAATATCTCTACCAATCTCAGGCTTAACCCCCTCCTTATACAGCGCATAAGAGTTTAACCACTTATAGAATTTAGTTCTTGATATAGTCATCTTTGCTTTTGGGGCGAAGTCGGGATACTCCTCAATGAAGTCATAATATAACTGCTGAGTATTTAACTTAACCTCTATCATTAGAGAAGAGTTGCTTTCCTGACCCTCTAATAATCCACACCATTCAATGAAATCGTGACAGGTCTCTGCTGACAACTGACGTATCTTCAAGTTTACAAACTGACTCTTCTGCAATCCTTTAGCTAAGTAGTTCTGTAAGCATCCAATCATATAGTTGTCAAAGCTACACCAATCTCTATCATCCCAATCTCCAAACATTAACTTTCCAAACTCATCCATTGGAGTGTAGTTTTTATTATAATGTTGGTGAAGCTCAAGCTCCCACTTACGCCTAGCGAATGAGTTACCTGCACCTTTAATTGCGTAGTTAGTTGTGATAGCAATCTTAGGTGACTTACTGAATGGTATCTTGATAGCGTCCTTATTCTTCTTCTCAAGAGTCAAGCCTTCTGTTACAACGCTGAACAATCTCTCGAAATCAAAGTGCTTTTTAACATCATCGAAGACAAGTATCTGAGTATCTGCTGACACTAGCTGATACGCAAATGAGCGCTCAAAGGTAAAAGACTTTCCGTCAATAGTTACAACCTTTTTCATTTTAGATAAAGCATTCATAAACAATCCTTTACCTGTTCCACCCTCAGGGTTATCTGATATAACCTCATCATTTAATATTATTGCCGGACAGTATGATAGATTCTTGTGAGCGTGTAGCATAAACCCAATTGTACTCTCCATTGAGTTAACCCTAGTTTCATTTTTACCACACACATTATTAATGAATGTTTTATAATCGCAGTCTATAATCTCACATACATTAAATACCCTATCTATTACGTGGTCTTTCCAAACATAACCCCCTAAGTCTAAATAATCTATAGTGGTAACTGAGTCTTTTGTTATATGAACAGCGCAATTAGTATAGTAAAGATATGCGCTATCTTTGGTGTCAGCTATGAAGTATATATCTATTGTGGATAGCAATGTAAGAAACTCCTCTCTAAATAATCTTGTATTATCTGCGAAGTAGTTATAAATACTTGAGTCGTCTAGCTCTATCAAATGTCCTAGGATAAAGTCTTTAATCTCCTTCTCTGATGTATGGTCTATAAGGTTATTAGTTACCTTTACAAACACATAATTCTTACTACCCTCAGGGCAATACTTATAGAATCCGTTATCCTCTAAGAAGTGCTTAAATAGGATGTGTACTATCTTTATTGTACCCTTATCACTCTTAGTCCAAAACTGTTTAAGAGAGCTCTCTTCTGATACACGATTCAATACTGCCTCTATCACATCACCATCAATGTTTGACTCCTCTAACTGATGGCGTACCTCTTTTTTTGTTACGCCTCGCCTTAACTTTGCCTTGATGTTATTAACCTGCTCATCGTCTTCGTAGTATTTAGTTCCAAAGTTCTGAGAGTTAGCATAAGCTGAATCAATAGTTCTAGCTATCTCGTTTAATGAGAAGCCGTCATTAGCATAACCATTAAGAACATAAGATGCTAAGCTTTTATTTATGCCGTAGTCATTGAAAGCCATAGCTAGGATGAATGCATTCTGATTCCTCTGCCCCTCCGACATAGGATACTTTTTTTCCCACCACTTAACGAGTATCTCAACTATCTTATTCTCGTCAGTAATTGGTATCGTTGGTGCATCTCTAACTACGGATACCTCGGTGTATTCTATATCTTCTATTGTATCCCATATAGAAGATGTTTCATTGATGTATAGTAGTGGGTCAAAAGATTCATAACAGACTCTACTGACATTCTTACAGGTCTTATCAAAGTAGGGAGAGTCAAAGTGATTCTCTAAAGAGTTAAAGTAGTTTACGTGATTGTCTACATCTTGTGGTATCTTAATCAATGCTTTCAATCCATTACCCGATGGAGATATAAACACAGAGTACACGTACTTACTCTTGCTTAATCGCTCTTTGTCTGCAAGCAACTCTTTTCTTTTCTCGTACCCATCAAAATCTAAACATATTAATCCGCTATGTTCAGTGATAGAGTTGTCGTTTCTTTTAGTGAATAGTCCTGAGAAACATATAGCAGGCAATTTCTTTTTAAGTTCATTACGAGCCGACTTATCTTTCTCTTGCCTAATACCTTTGACGAGTTCTTTAGATGCCCCATCCTTTATCCTTTGTAGTACCACACTCACTTCCCGATGGAATGGAGTAGCAGTTTCTCTGATATTTTTAAATATCGTGACGTTTTTTGAAACCATTGTGTTGATTTTATGTTAATTTATTTTACTTAACTAATTGATTCTCAGTAGTGCTGTTGAAAATGTTGATTTTATTATTCAAATATAGAAATAAAAAATATATATACCAAGAAAAAATATATATATAGTATATACTCTAAGATTTTCTACATTTCAACATGAAAAAAAAAGAGGAAAGCTAGTTTCCCTCCTCTTAATATCAAGTTTTTTTTTATTGTAACTTGCGGTATGAATAAATTCACTAAGATTGTATACGCTACCTTAATAGCAGTGGTGTATACTATAGCAGTTTTAAGCTAGTAACTAAACTCTGTAGCTTTGATAGCTCGTTTATCTCGGTATCATCACCAAGCACAACCTTCAACTCACCCTCATCTGAAGCGGTTGAAAGAAGCTCTATACCATATAAGTTTAAAGCATAGTAAATATATCCCGCCTCCCCCATGTCAGGAGATTGATATACTTCTTCAAACCCTAATGATAATAATGCCTTAGGGTTTATGTCAGACCCTTTACCCATCTCCTTTATAGCTTTATCTAAATGTTCCTTATTAGCTTTTGATGACGTAAGATAATCCGTCTCATCTATGATAGGTTTTACCTTTATAGATTTAATGTAATCATTAGGTAGGTCAGCTATCTCTCTATCTAAAGCGTCTCTGTTCTCATCTCCAAATGCAAGATGATTCCTAATATCCCCAATAGTAAAGATACCTTGAGCTGTATTATCTAAAGGAATAACGGGTGTGTCGTTAGGTAAGGCTTCAGCTAACTCATTTGTAAAATGAATAGTAGCCCCGTCAACACCTCCGACTCTTCTCGCAATTGATACCTCCTTATTGTTTACTAAAACTCCAAACGTAGTACTCATCTTGTCTTGTTTTTATATTGTTTTACTTTTGCTTTACCTTCTCTATTTTAGATATAACCCACAGTTTTTCAAAGTATCCGTCGCGGTTATCTTTATAGAGCCACACCTGATTATCTCTTGTGTTAGTACATATCTTCCAAGCATCCCCTTCAATGTAATAACATTTCAATCCATCAATAGGCTCATTGTAGAAAGCCCACCATACTTTGTAAATCTCATCAGGCTCAAACTCTATTGCAACCCACTCTCTAGTGTAAGCGAACCTTGTTTTCTCCCACAGCTCCTCTTTTAGTTCATACTTTTTGGTGTCGTAATTAAACACATACCCTTGTGATAAACTTGATTCATAAAAAGTTACTCCTTGAGCTTGTGCTAGGCTCGTCATAATCATGCACCCAATCCATAATAGCTTTCTCATGTTATTTTTATTTAGTTAAATCCAACTTACCGTACAAGGCTATCTCTTTATTTATATAAAATAATATAGCCTTCTTTATTTCTTTTGTCACCATACCTTTCATAGCCTTCTTCTTCTTACGGGGGAGATTATAATAATCTTCCATGTAAGGGAAGCACTCTACTAATACTTCTTTATCTATACTTACTCTTCCCATAACTATTTTTCACCATTAATAACTATTTTTCACCACATTAACTTACGATTAAGGGATGCGGTGGTGCTTTCTTTATTGCAATAGTCCTATTGTACACCAAGACCTCTGCATGGATTCACCCGATGTACGTCTCATCGTTTTACCTATCATACCAACAAGTTATCACACCCCTATATCATATATAAGTTTTTACTCCTTCTTATCATCGTTAAATACCCAATAGTACGAGTAACCTACTATTAATAATACCATCAAGGTTGATATGTAAATCTCATCCATAAACTTAGTTTGTGTTTGGTTAATATATATATGTTTTTGTTTTTGTTAACGTCAACAAAATGGTAAAGCTTTAACTATACTTAAAGCTTATTCAAATAAGATTAATCCGTTAACTCTATTTAAAAGTCCTAATCTACTTTTCAGCGGTTTTTTAGGGAATGTAAACACCAAATAACCGTTTTTTTGGTGAATGTAAACACTAAAGATTACATAACAAGCTCAATCAATACACTATTATGGCTCATAATTAGCACAAAATGAGCTTTATTGGTGCAAATATGAACCACATTTACATATTAAGACTCTCGAATAGTAGAGATTCTATCTATCAATATACCTGTAGGGTATCCCATTGCGTTATGCCGAGAGGCTAGTTGTTCTAACTCCCACACCACCTCATGTTTTACATACTCCTTTACACCATCCTCTAATTTTCTACAAGCTTCAGTTTGTTTACCAAGCTTATCAGCAGTAAGGATGTTATTTATCAACGACCTTAGACCTTGCATAATATTTTATTTAATTTTAATAGTTTTTTTTCTCGTAATAAATAATGCAAACCATAGCCATTCAATAGCTATTCCGTTTCTAATTATCTCTGTGTTCCCTTCACTAGTTTTAACTTCAACAGTCTCCCCAAATCCATAAACAATTGATACCCTAGGAAACAACTCTACTTGAGTACTGAATGTTTGGTAACACTCTATACTAAGTTTAGTTTTAGCGTTCCACTGTGGTATTCTGCTTTGTTCCATAACTTATTTATTTACGTTTGCTTTGTTACAAAATTATAAGACACTTGCCCTTGTTCTAGTACAATTGTGTACCAATTTGGTACATAATTAGGTGGTGTGTGCATTTTTCTTAGTATAATATCCCAATTATTACCTGTATTCGGGACTTTTGGTAAACTTTTGCTTTCATTTTATCTATCAACTTGTAAGTAATCCTTACAAGTTAAACTTACAATTCGCAATTCGCGTATCACGAATGTCAGGTTTAAACTGACGTATTATGCATGATATGTACGTCACTATGAACAATATTAGCACTTATTGTATGATATATCATACAGTTTGTAAGGTTATAGCCATACTATTAGGGATTAATGTAAGGTTATACCCTAACATATTGAAACGGTGACGGATTGTCACCCTTTCCCTGATAATATATCCTCAAGCATTAAGCTTACCCCGACAACTATCATAATAATTAATACTGCTCTTATCATTTTATTCCCTCACTTGTTCCCTCACTTGTTCCCTCACTTGTTCCCTCACTCTTCCTATACAGGAAGTCGTCCAAATGTCGCTTTGTTCTCTTATCAAGCTCCCAATAGTAGCCACAAGAATGATTACCATCCTCGTCCTTATCACCTTTAACTACCTCAGAAAAGTACGATTGTCTATATGGATTTACAGAGGCTTTGTATCTATAACAAGTCTCTCTCATCGTACACTCTTTATCGTTACACATTGTAATGTCAGCCATCTGAATATTATTTTAGTTAATCAAAAGCGAAGCCTCGAAAGGTATGCCGATACCTCCGCAGGGCATACCCCCACGTTTGGCTTTACTTTTGACGCTGATTTTACCTACCTTCCCACAGGTAGGATTTTTTGCCTGAATAATCAGGACTTTCACTATATGCCCAACTCACGCTTGGTACTCTCGTTGCTGTAGGAGAAGGACTCGAACCTTCACGTAGAGGTTAGCCGTAGGGCAAAGCCATGCGTAGGCTTTTGTGGTCAACCCAATACCCTATGTTTATCCCTTAATCTACGCCCACGAGACAGGTGGGTGTGTCTGCCAATTTCACCATCCTACAATAATAAGTAGGTGTAAATATAAGAATTTACACCCACTTAAATTTAATTAGAACGGTAGGTCATCCTCCGCTTCTTCAGTAACTTTAGCCGTGCTTGTGCTTGACTTAGGCTTGAAAGTGTCAAGCTCTATGTATGGGTTACCGCTACGCCCTACGAGGATGTTTAAGTTTACCCATCCACGTTCAGCTCCGTGTTGTTTAAGGAAAGGAATAGCATCCTCTACCTTTACTGATACTCTCCCAACAACAAAGTCGGGTTGATTTTCTCTCGTTGAAAACGAGAAACCGTCTGCAAAGATTTTTTCTTTTTTCTCTGACATAACATATGTTTAAATCCCTAGTAATGAAAGGTTTACCACAACTCTAGGGCGTTGTAATGAACCATCTGTGTAAGTCCGTTTGCACGGACTAATCAATGTAATCTTCAATATAATAGTCGTCAATAGTTTCGGTTGCATTCTCTCCAAAGAAATTATGGTACACCTCTATTGCTCTCTCAACCTTAGCTTCTCCTCTCTTGATAAACTCATCAGTAGGTCTGAATATTCCAAGCATATGAGTAGTCTTATCTATCACTAAGAATATTAATGGCTTACCAAATAACTCTTGGTATATGTAAGCTTGACTATCATAGTTGTATAGGTAAGCAGACCTCTTGAATTTCTTAATATCCCCTGTAGTCTTTAAGTCTATAAGAACATCTTTACCTACAATATCTGCCTTCCCTTTCCACATAACTCCTTTAATCTCCTTTATACTCGGCACTTCAAACTCGTTGCCCTCAGCATAAATTAAATCAAAGAAATCCATATTAGACTTCATTGCGTCAGTCCAAGACTTAATCTCAGCAACCTCTTTATCTAACAACACAAAATCTAAATCGTTGTCACTAACAAAGTCTTTATACTTCTTAGTGTTACGTGATGAAACGTCAAGCGATATAGTGTCTTTAGCTTTCTCCGGCTCAAGTATTATCTGATGGAAGACTCTACCTTTAGCGAACACAGGATTGTCTGCCCTTGCTACCCCAAAATCCTTAGGATTATTGAGTAATGCGCTGATGTCTGAGTTAGAGAGATAGTTTTTACCTATCCCTCCGTAATACTCAGCGTCATCTCTAAGTTTCTCTATAACCTCCACCATATTACATAGCTTTTTCAATCTCTTTCTTAACAGATACCTTAATCTTATACTTTGTTTCAAGGTTTTTAACTATCTGCGTAAGACCAAGACTCTTGTTAGCTCCTATGTACTTCATAACCTTAACCCAATTATCGTCGCCAAGCTCTAAAGTTGTCTTAGCTTGGATAGGTTTCTTCTTAGGTTTATCAGCCGTAGCCGTCGTTAATTCGGGTACATCCTCTCCCGTCCATAAGGATAATCCTAATCCGTGCATAGCGATAGCTTTAGCCGTAGACCTTTGGATAGCTTTATTAACATCCATAGATGTAATCTTATCCAATGTAATAGAGTTGTTTCTAAAATCCATAATGGGTAGGTAATCAATATGCTCTAGCCCATCTACAGTTATACCCACTTTTACATAAGCACTGTTGCCATCTGTAAAGTAATTTAACTCTGTTGTTGGAGACTCATACACCATCCTTTGTGCTGATGGATACTGAGTCTTTAGCATATGCCAAGCGTTAGCCCACGATAGGTAGTCTAACTTTCCTTTACGCTCAATCTTATCCTTGATAGAGAGCGATGATAATGTAGTGTAAGTGTTCTTGCTCATGTGTTTAATTTAAAAGATTTAATTTTTTAGATACCTTAGTGTATCTCTGCATAATATTCTTTCTACGTTCCTGTAGAGAGTCTATATCCTTTTTCCTTGCAGACTTACCGATAAGGTCTTGTATCCTATCGTTAATTAAGTCAAGCTTTCTACGATAGTTAGACAAAGATACAATATAAACTCCATACCTCCAACCTTTTATGTAGAAATTATCATACTCTTTCTTAGAAATTTCCTCGTAGTAATCTCCTCCTTTAGTGGTGTTAAGTATCTCAATCTCACCTGTATCCCTATCTCTAACTATCTTAACTCCAAACACTATCCGAGCTTCTACATACGAGTCATCTAAGTCTCCCGCAAACTCATCTTCACGAGCATCATTAAATACCCATTCTAATCCACGCATAGCTCAATTTTTTTAATGATAGTAGTGTAATCTTTATCCGTATCCATCTTCTCCTCCATACATTTTATCCCATGTATGATAGTTGAGTGAGTAATAATATACCCCTTCTCTTTCATAAACTCCTCTATGTATCTAATACGCATTGGTCGTGTAGCACACAGGTAGTAGAGCATATGTCTCGCATCTACTCGCTCTCGTTTCTTTGACTTTTTAAATAAGTCCTCCTCATCCATACGAAACAATTCTGTAACGTGTGAAACGTACTGATTAAATATCTTTCTTTTCATGGTCGTCAATTGAAATCATTAATAAAATAAGGTATCCACATAAATCAAACAGAGTATCCTCTGTCTCATCTGATATCCCTACGTTTTTTATCCTTGCTAACTTATCATCTATGCGCGAGCGTAGTGAGTCAGTTGCGTTACCTTTATTGAATATGTTTAATGGTTCAAGAGCTGAACTACCGTATGCTTTGTTCTTCTCTAATAACATATCTCTAACTTGGTTAGTCTTATCTTTTATCTGACTACCTCTATCTCTCTTGCTCATTAATTAGTTCTTTTATGTGGTTAAATAAGGTGTGTTCTACGTGCTTAATATCTTTATCCTCATGGTAGTTCCAAAAGAATTTATTATCACCAACAAACTCTATACAGAATCCCCCTATGTATCTACATACAGACTTTGTATCCTCTCTTAACTGTCTCTTAGGGTAGCGCTCACGTAAATGTTTAACGGGCATTATATGACCCGAGTTTATAAACCTCTTAAAATCTAATGTGTTTAAATCCTCTAAAGCCTTTTGGCATTTTTGTATGTAGTACTTATCTGAGCTTTTACATAGCTTCTCTACAAGTATATCGTTAGTTATCTTCTGTCGTATTGTCTTCATGTTCTACATCCTTTATAGTGTTAGTACTCTGTGGATTATATCGCACCATCTCCCATACTACGTAGAGAGCAATGCAAATCAATGGAGTTATTACCCCTAAAATTAAAGTTCCCATTAGTCTATATCCTTTTGGTTCATTAATAATACATCTCCAACAATGTTTTGTCCCGCAAGCTGAGACGCTTCTACATTTCTTGGTAACTGCTTTAGTGCGCCTTCATCGTTTACCACGAGGACTTTGTTGTTGAGACCCGAATTATTAGGTAGGTATATAAACTCAATATAACCACCTACTGCTCCTTGCATCTCGCTTAGTGTTGTAGCTACATAGCCATCTTGTTTCTCTCCGTTTGACTTAATTAGTGTTGCCATTGTGTTAAAAGTTTAGTTAATTAATATGTACAAATATAGTACACTATTTGTTTAAATCCAAATTTTAGTTAAAAAAAGGAGTCCGTTTGAACGGACTCCCCTTTAAAAATGAAAAGTGTCTTTGACTATCTTTATCCCTTATGAAATTCCGTAGCAGGATTATTAACCCTAAGTAGATAGCCCCTCATTCCCCAAGACATCGGAGAAACCAATTAGCTACGTCACAATATTTTTAAGGAGTCAATAGGTTTTGTACGAAAGTCTTATCGGCAGTCGCTATTGTTATAAGAGTTTAACTGCAAGTCACTCACACTCCTTAAGTAAATATACTATATTCTCTTTACTCTTCCAAGTTATCTTCCAAATTCTTTCTTTGGCTTCAACTCCATGTCTAACCCTGTGTCATCAATGGATACTTGTATCTGTTCCATTATCCACTCGTTAGTTAAGACGTTATATAGTACTTCTTGAGCCTCATCTTCCGTGCATTCAAACTTACACATAACGTCCTCTACGTGCCACAAGTTTTCAACAAAATACCCATCGTCTTCTAATATCTCTTTTGCTAACTTAACATTCTTCATGCTTTCTATCCTTTTGA